>Ga0335071_10000192_pt1 | contig 70916 bp, 56 predicted proteins | sample Lox_Sample_15_FD_206724 | JGI IMG/M metagenome (GOLD analysis project Ga0335071, IMG submission 206724) | Soil microbial communities from Loxahatchee National Wildlife Refuge, Florida, United States - Lox_Sample_1.5 | ecosystem: Environmental > Terrestrial > Soil > Wetlands | place: USA... | reverse complement strand
CAGATCACCACAACGGGGTTTGCGCCGGCGGCTTACAACGTGACGAACGCGACCATCACCGCGATCGACACGGTAGGCGGGACAATTTCCATCTCCATGCCGACGCAATCTCTCGGCACGGCTAGCGCCGCATCTTATACCGGAGGTGCAGGCAGTCACTTCAGCTTCACGTTCGCCACGCCGTTGCCATCGTACGTCGCGGTCGGAAATCTGCTGACGACTACAGGCTTCACGCCGACTGCGTACAACGTCATCAATGCTCCCATCACTAGCGTAAACACCTCAACAGGGGTGATTCAGGTTGCGCACACGGGCAATCCCGGAGCGTCTACGGTACGTGGCACCGGTACCGTGGTTCCGTCCGCATCGACGACGAGCGGCACCGGCACGATTGGTCCCATCACCGCAACAACCAACGGCACGGGCAGTGTGCCCAGCGCTTATACCTACTCCGAAGTGGTCACCAACGTGTCTTCCTCGGCGGCCGTTGCGTCCGGCGCGATCACGGTGTACATGCAGACTCCGCCGAATACCCTCTTCGAGAACTACAGCGGCACAAACTGGTCTTGCACCACTCCAACCGTTGGCGGCACCGGGCCTATCGTGTGCACCTACAACGCGTCCCTTGCCTCTGGGGCCACAGCGACAACACTCACTCCTGCATTCCAGGTCACCTCAGGAACTACAGCCGGAACTACAATTCAGAATTCCGCCACGGTGACTTCCACGATCGTGGATCCCAATCCCACCAACAACACCAGTTTGTCGTCGATTTACGTCGAACCTACCACAGGTTCGGACCTCGCGCTCTCGATGTCCGTCTCGCCTACTCCAGTTTTTATTTTCTCCAATCTTACCTACAACATTCAGGTTCAGAACCTAGGTCAGGCGACAATTCCAGCTACCTCGAATGTGCTTACCGACAACCTTCCCGCGGGCACCACATTTGTGTCTGCCACTGCCTCGGCGGGTTGGTCGTGCTCAGGCACCACCACTGTCTCCTGCTCAATTACGTCTCCGATGGCCATGGGCGCCACCGCCACGATTTCCATCACTGCGACCGCTCCGGGCAACGCCGCGACCCTGACGAATACGGCGTCGGTCAACTTGGCAAGTGATCCGAATTCCGCCAACAACTCGGCGACGGCGTACACCGTGGTACAGCCTCTCGTATGCGCCACACCTGGTCGAGACGGAGCGGGCGGAACGCTAACGGGTGTCCTCAACGCGTATTACCCACCATCGAAAACTGGCACTCTCGCTTCGGGATCAACTTCCGTTGCACTTGGCGCCGTAAGTGGTGCCTCCACGGCGATCAATGCCGGAGATCTGCTGCTGATCATTCAAATGCAGGGCGCCACCATCAACAGCACGAATACCAGTTCGTATGGCGACGGTCTGCCAGGCGATCCCGCGACGGGTTCTGCCAGTCTCGGCAGTTCAGGCCTGTTTGAATTCGTGACCGCGACGAGCGCTGTCGCTACGACTGGAGGAACGCTGACCTTCACGGGTTCGGGTCAAACTGGGGGCTTGCTCAACAGCTATTCAAACGTGACCGCCACAACTACGCAGGCGCAGCAAACTTACCAGGTCATCCGCGTTCCGCAGTACACGTCCGCTACCCTCAGTTCCGGCCTTGTGCCTTTGGGGTGGACGGGAAAAGTCGGTGGCGTTCTTGCCATCGACGTGGCATCCCAACTCACATTGGGCGGAACCGTTTCCGCCGACGCGCTGGGATTCCGCGGCGGGGCGGGCCGTCAACTTGGTGGCGGCGCTGGTGCCGCGACAGATTATGTAACCGCCGCAACGGTCAACACCAACGCCTCGAAAGGCGAAGGAATTGCCGGCTCGCCTCGTTACGTTGCGCCTCTAATCATCACGACAGCGAGTACGGCCACCGACACGACCGGTGGCACTCCCAGCGACACGCTGCCTGGCGGAAGCTACGCGCGCGGCGCTCCCGGAAATGCGGGCGGCGGCGGTACAGACGGCGACCCTGCGGGTAACGACTACAACTCTGGCGGAGGAGCCGGAGGTAATGGCGGTTCCGGTGGCCAGGGCGGCTACGGCTGGAACAGCATGGCGGCCACCAATACCACGGACGGTGGTTTCGGTGGTTCTGCGTTTCCTGCCTCGACGAGTGCGCTCGTGATGGGTGGAAGCGGTGGCGCAGGCACCACAAACAACGGCACCTACTACGTCTCTGCCGCGAGCAACGGCGGTGGCAATGGCATTTTCAGCAGTGGCGGCGCTGGTGGCGGCATCGTAATCGTTCACGCCGGAAGTGTCACCGGCAGCGGCACAGTCACGGCTAACGGCCAGACCTCGATGAGCACGTTGAATGACAGCACCGGTGGCGGCGGTGCTGGCGGCTCGATCCTGGTGTTTGCCAACAGCGGCGGGCTCGGCGGTCTCACGGTCAGCGCGAATGGAGGAACCGGCGGAAACGCGTGGCCGAATCAGGGTCCCGTGAGCTTTCCTGGTCAGCGGCACGGCCCTGGCGGAGGCGGCGGAGGTGGAGTGATTTTCCTGACCGCCAGTCCTGCAAACGCCACCGTGAACGGCGGCGCCAACGGCAACACTACAACGGTTCAGGATTCCTACGGTGCAACGCCGGGTCTTGCAGGCGTCATCGTTAATACGCATATCATCACTGAAACTCCGGGCACCCAATCTGGCGCCTACTGTGCTTCGGCCGATCTTGCGGTCACCAACGCCGCGCTTCCCATCGTCGTCGCTCCCGGGGGCATCATCACCTATACGCAGACCGTTACCAACAACGGGCCGCTCGCCGCGATCAATGCCGTTTTCAGCGAAAGCATTCCCGCGAACACGACGTTCCAATCGATCTCGACCAACGCCGGTTGGACCTGCACCACGCCGTCGGTTGGAGGTACGGGCACGATCAGTTGCACGAACCCCAATTTCGCCGCCGCTGGGTCCATTACATACGCCGTGGCGGTTCAGGTGAATGCGGGTACACCGTATGGAACACAGATCGTCGATGTAGACAATATCGTTTCCGGCACCAGCGATCCCAATCTCGCGAACAACAGCGCGACCGCAATAACCACCGTTGCTGTTGGTTCGCAGTCGGATTTAGCCGTCACAAATACCGCATCCTCTCTCACTGTCATCGCCGGTAACACGGTCACGATGACTGCCGTCGTCACCAATAACGGGCCTTCCGCGGCTGCGTACGCAACTTTTACGGAAGCCATCCCCGCCAACACCACTCTCGGCGCCGCGTTCACTCCACCCAGCGGCTGGGTTTGCAACACGATCGCCGTCGGTGCCACCGGCACTCTGACTTGCACCAGCACGTCGTTTGCTTCCGGAGCTTCCTCCACGTTCCCAGTTGTGCTCCTTGTGACGCCAGGCACCACTTCGGGCACCGTCATTTCTGCCACTGCCGACGTTAATTCCAACACTACCGATCCGAACAACGCCAACAACGAAGCCATCGCTACTACGACGGTCGCGGCCTCCGGCCAGGCGGATCTGGCTGTTACAAGCACGGACTCTCCGGATCCGGTTACGCCCGGCAACAACATCACCTATGCGCAGTCCATCACCAACAACGGCCCCACCGCCATCACGGCATCGGGAACTACAACGGTTACGTTTATCGACGCCATTCCGGCGAGTACCACGCTCGGTGCCACCTTCACTGCTCCTGCGGGCTGGACTTGCAACACGATCGCTGTCGGCGCAACGGGCACGCTGACGTGCACACTGAACGCCGGCCAAATGCTTGCCGTCGGCGCGGTCGTCAATTTCCCGCTTGTCGTCAAAGTCAATAGCGCGACAGCGCCCGGCACCACAATTACAAATTCACCCAATATTTCAAGTTCGGTCGGTGATCCCAATACCGCCAACAACACCGCGAACACCACCACCCTTGTTGCGTCACCGACACAGGCGAGCGTCACGATTGTCAAAACCGCTTCGCCGGAGCCTGTTAATCAGGGAACCACTCTCACGTACACCATCACCGTCAAAAATGCTGGACCGGCGGCCGCTCAAAATGTGATTGTGACCGACGCGATTCCTGGCGAGGTCAGCTACACCTCCTCTCTCAGCTCAATGGGATCTTGCGGCTATGCATCTCCCACCGTCACGTGCACCATCGGGACCCTCGGTGTCGGCAGAACGGCCGTCATCACGATCAACGTCAACGCGGGTACGTTCAGTGGTCCTCCGGGAGTCGCTTGCCCCGGCTACGCAACGAACGTGGGCTCCTGCAATACCGCGACGGTGTCAACAACAACCTCGAACGTGAACCCGAACACCTCCTCCAGTGTTGGTTCCACGATTCAGGCTTCGACGGCAGTCGACCTTTCTGCTTTCAATGCGTTCGCTCAGGAAGACGGGACTGTCCGCTTGGTTTGGCGCACTCATGAAGAATCGCGCAACCTTGGCTTCCATATCTATCGCGAGGATGCAACAGGCCGCCGTCGGGTCGATGCCACTATGATCGCCGGCTCCGCTCTGCTTGTGCCCGGCGCAAAACCGCAGCATGCGGCGAAGTCCTATGCCTGGATTGACCAACACCCTGTCGCGAGCGCTGTCTACTGGATTGAAGACGTCGACATCAACGGCACCCGCACGATGCACGGCCCGGCGTATCCCGAAGTCCCGCCCGCGCAAACGCGAGTACCAGACCATGCTCACACGCTCGTAGCTACTTCTGATACGGCTGAGATCTCTCCCTCGTTGCGTTCGCGGGGCGCGAATCGCTCCCCTGTGCTTTCTTCGGAACTGCTGATTTCGAGGCCGCGGCCCGTTCTCCCGAGAGTCCCCGTGAGTACGCCTCGCTTCAATCCGGCTGTACAGTCAGCCGTCAAGATCTCCATCGATCACGAAGGTTGGTATCACATCTCTTTTGCCGAACTATACGCAGCCGGCTTGGAACCTGGCACCGATGTGCGCTCGCTGCGGCTCTTTGCGGAAGGAATTGAGCAGCCTTTGTTGCTCACAGGTCGCACCAGTGGCACCCCGGCTCCTTCTGACGCCATCGAATTCTATGGAACCGGTATCGACACGCCCTTCTCCGGGACGCGCGTCTATTGGCTCGTCCGCGGGAACGGCTATTCCAAGCGGATCCTCACCGCACCCGCGTCGAATTCGGCCGCTCCCGCCGGAACCAGTTTCCCCTTCACCGTTGTCCGCGAAGATCGCACTACTTATTTTGCTGCGCTGCTCAACGGAGAGAACAACGACAATTTCTTCGGCGACGTGATTACCTCGGATCCTGTCGACGAAACGCTCAACGTCGCACATCGCGATACGTCTTCCGCTCAGCCGCTGACGCTCGAACTCGCCCTGCAAGGCGTAACCGACGCGCAGTTGCACTCCGTCTCTGTTAACTTCAACGGTAATCCCGTCGGCACGGTCGAGTTCTTCGGTCAAATCCTGTTCAAGCAATTGCTTTCGATTGATCTGTCGATCGTCACCGATGGCACCAACACCGTCACGCTCACCGCTCTGAATGGCGATAACGATGTCAGCGTCGTGCAGTCCGTTCAGCTTCACTACCCGCACACCTATCAAGCCGATTCCGACTGGCTCAGCGCCACGGCGGACGCCAGTTCGACCGTCCACATTTCTGGTTTCTCGAGCTCGCAAGTGCGGATCTTCGACATTACCGATCCGCTGAACATCAGCGAGATCGCGGGCCAGACTGCCACGGAAGAGGGCGGGTACGGCATCACCGCCACTTTGCCCACTGCGTCGCCGACTACGCGCAGCATCATCGCCTTTGCGGGCGATCAGCTCGCGACGCCGGTGTCATTGGAGCGTCACGTCCCGGCCGCCATCAGCCGGTCGGGCGCAGACATCGTGATGATTGCTCATCCCGACTTCGCTGCGGACCTCGATCCATTGGTAAATCTCCGCGAATCACAAGGCCATCGTGTCGCCGTCGTCACTACCGATCAGATTTATGACCTGTATAATTTCGGCGAACGCAGCCCGTTTGCCCTGCGCGCCTTTTTGCAGGATGCCTCACGCACCTGGGCGCGCAAGCCCCAGGCCGTCTTGCTTGTCGGCGACGCTTCACTCGATCCGCGCAACTACCTTGGCTTCGGCTCTTTCGATTTTGTGCCTACGCGCATCATTGAAACGGCCGCTTTCAAAACTGCTTCCGACGATTGGCTCAGCGATTTCCAACAAACCGGCTATGCCACCCTACCCACCGGCCGGCTCCCCGCTCGCACCGCGGCCGATGTCGATCTCCTCGTTTCCAAGATCGTTGGCTACGAGCAAGGACAGGAGGCCGGTCCGTGGAATTCTCAAGCAGTCTTGATTGCCGATCAGAATGTCGGCGCCAATTTCACGTCTGCCGTCACCTCGGCTGCCGTTGCCTTACCTTCTTCACTGAAAACCACGCAACTGCTTGCCGATGGTCTGGACCCGTCATCGGTGCATTCGCAGATTCTTAACTCGCTTAACAGCGGCGCCCTGCTGGTGAACTACAACGGCCATGGTGCCGAGCAACAGTGGTCCTTTAACAATTTCTTCGACAACAACGATGCCGCTGGCCTTAACAACGCCGGCCGTTTGCCGGTTTATCTCTTGATCGACTGCCTAAACGGCCTATTCCAGGATGTCTATGAGCAGAGCCTCGCGGAATCACTCCTTCTCGCCCCGCATGGCGGCGCTGTCGCGGTCTGGGCTTCCTCTGGTTTCACAGATCAGGCGCCGCAAGTATCCATGAACCTCGCATTCCTGCATGAGATGGCTATACGGCCTAGCGAGCCGCTCGGCCGAATCATTCTGAATGCCAAGCTGAACACCGCCGATAACGATGTTCGCCGCACCTGGAATTTGCTGGGTGATCCGTCGATGAAGCTCCATTACAGCGTTTCGGCGGCTGCGTCCCCCTCGAAGACAAACAGCAGCGGGCGGAGCCGTCCGAGCCAGGGAAACTCATCTTGCGGACCTTTGAAAGATTGTATGCGGAAGGAGTAGGCGATGAATGCGCTTCGCTTAGCGGTTCTAATCTTGCTTTTCATTGCTGCGGCACACGTGATGCCCTTCGGTGCTGAGGCGCAAACGAGTCCCGCGCTCGGCGTGGTGGTTCAATCCTCCGGTGGCAGCATCGGCAACACCGAGGCCACGGAAGGCTCGAGCGTTTTCTCCGGGGATTATCTTTCGACCAACGACAACGGAACGCTGCTGATTCGCATCAGCGGGCTCTCGTTGCAACTCGAAGCTTCTTCTGCGGCACATGTCTACTCGGCACCGTATGGAGCTGTCGTCGAGCTCGATCGTGGTGCGGTGCGCTACACCACTCCAGGCTCGGAACACAATTTGGTCATCGTCGCTTCCGATGTCCGTGTCACGCCCGCTCTCGGCATGCCCGATTTTGGGCGTGTGAGCATCGATGATCCCTGCAACCTCACGGTTTACAGCCAGCGCGGTACGGCGACGGCCCAGGTCGGTTCCGAATCGCATCTCGTAGAAGAAGGCAAAGCCTACCGCGTTCGGGCCTTGAATGAAGTGGATTACCGCCAGTTCGTCTCGCCCGATGCGGGCGATTATCACAACCATCACCAGCACCGCGAATGCGCCGCACCAGCAAACTGGGCCAGCAGCAAGGGCCCGATTGCCGCTGGGCACAGCCGCTTCTTACTGGTTTCCGCCGCGCTGATCGGAGGCGCGACCGGCTTTGGCGTATGGAAAGCGCTCGAAAGTCCGGCTCGGCCCTGACAGTTCTGTTTTGCCTTAGCCAAAAAACGAACGGCAGGTGTGGCTACCAGTCTCCCCACCTGCCGTTTCGCTTTTGTGAATCCGGAAGCCGCTTATCCGTGTCCGCCCGAAAGTTCACGGACAATCGACCCGACGAAATTCTTCGCGTCACCAAACAACATCAGCGTTTTGTCCATGTAGTAGAGGGGGTTCTCGATTCCGGCGAAGCCCGCGCCCATGCCACGCTTGATGACCATCACCGTGTGCGCCTTATCCACGTCTAGAATCGGCATACCGTAAATTGGGCTGGAGCTGTCTTCCCGCGCTGCCGGGTTCGTTACGTCGTTGGCGCCGATGATCAGCGCCACATCCGTCTGAGGGAACTCGCCGTTGATGTCATCCATCTCGATCAATTTGTCGTAGGGAATATCCGCTTCGGCGAGCAACACGTTCATGTGCCCGGGCATGCGTCCTGCAACAGGATGGATACCGAACTTCACGTCCACGCCTCGTTTCGTCAGCGCGTCGTACATTTCGCGAACCTTGTGCTGCGCCTGGGCCACCGCCATTCCGTATCCAGGCACAACCACGACCTTGCTGGCTGCCGCCAGAATCTGAGCTGCCTCTTCCGGCGACGCGCTCCGCACCGGCCGCGCTTCCTTCGCGCCGCCCGCCGCGCTCGTCTGCTCTTGTCCAAACGCTCCAAAGAGCACGTTAGTGAACGAACGATTCATGGCCTTCGACATGTTCACCGACAGGATGAAACCCGATGCGCCATCCAGCGCGCCCGCAATGATCAGCAGCTTGCTCCCCAGCACGAATCCCATCATGGCTGCAGACAACCCAGCGTACGAGTTCAATAGCGAAATTACGGTCGGCATGTCCGCGCCGCCAATCGGGATGATCATCATCACTCCGAAAATCAGCGGAATAATAATGATCAACGGGAACAAGAACATCTTCTCCGGATGCGCTACGAGCATCCCGGCAATGCCGATCGCCACCGCCAGCATCCCCAGGTTCACGAAGTTCTGGCCCTTGTAGGTAATCGGCCGCTGCGGCAGTATCTCCTGCAGCTTCCCCGCCGCCATCAAACTGCCCGTAAACGTCAGCCCACCTAGAATCACTTCCAGCGAAAGCACGCCCATCATGAAGCCGGGTACGTCCGGCGCCCGGAGGTAATACTCCGCGGCGCCAACTAAGGTGACGCATAGCGCGCCAAACGCATGGCTCAGCGCGGTCCGTTGCGGCACGGCGGTCATGGCCACGCGCCCGAGGGGCACGCCGATGATCGAGCCGAGCACCAGGCCAATGGCTACCCACTTGTAGGACACGATGCCCTGATGCATCAGCGTGCCTACGATCGCCAGTAGCATTCCCGCTTCACCGGCCCACACACCTCGCCGCGCCGTTGCGGGAGAACTCAGCCATTTCAGGGAAAGGATGAACAACGCCGTCGCGATCAGATAGGTTGTCTCAATTACATGTTCGGTCGCGATCATGGCTTACGGTTTCCTCGGCCCGCTCGTCTTGAACATCTTCAGCATGCGGTCCGTGATAATGAAGCCGCCAACGATGTTGCTCGTGGCGGCCACAATAGCGATCGTTCCGAGGATCGTTGCCAGCGTGCTTTTTCCTTCGCCCGCCAGAATAATGGCCCCAACCACGGCGATCGCGTCCAATGCGTTCGTCAAAGACATCAGCGGTGTGTGCAGCAGTGGCGACACGCGCCGTATCACTTCGAATCCGATAAACGCCGCCAGCATGAACACAAACAGTCCGGTGATCAAATCGAGCTTCATCAGGCGCCCCCTCCGGCGGGCGTGGACTGCAGCGCCGGCAGCGAGAAAAACTCGCGCACACGCGCGCTTACCACTTCGCCGCCATGCGTCACCAGCGTCTCTCGGATGATTTCATCCTGTAAGTTCAAATTCACTTTGCCTTCCTTCACCAGGTGTAGCAGAAAGGATGTGACGTTCCGCGCGAACATCTGGCTGGCGTGGTAGGGAACCGTTGCAGCCAGGTTGAACTCGCCGATGATCGTTACGCCATGAACGACCGTGGTCTCGTCCGGCTTCGTCAGTTCGCAGTTGCCCCCGCGCTCGGCCGCCAGATCGATGATCACCGAGCCAGGCGCCATGCGCTGGACCATCTCCTTCGTCACCAACACCGGCGATTTCTTGCCGGGGATCACGGCCGCGGAGATCACCACGTCGCTTTGCGCCACCGTATTCCCCAGCAATTCGCGTTGTTTCGCGTAGAAGCTTTCGTCCTGCACGGTTCCGTAGCCGCGCGCGTCCTGAGCGTCTTTCGCCTCAATTGGCAACTCCACAAATCGCCCGCCCAAGCTTTGTACCTGCTCTTTCGCCGCAGGGCGCATATCGTAGGCGGAGGCTACCGCCCCGAGTCGCCGCGCTGTCGCGATCGCCTGCAGTCCCGCTACACCCGCGCCGATAATCAGAACGCGCGCCGGCGCGATGGTCCCGGCCGCCGTCGTCAGCATCGGGAACATCCTCGGCAACGTGTCTGCGGCCAGCACTACCGCCTTATATCCGCAGATCGTTGCCATCGACGACAATGCATCCATGCTCTGTGCTCGCGTCGTTCGGGGCATCAACTCGACGGAAAATGCGCTCACGCCTCGTTCCGCAATTTCCTGTAGCGTCTTCACGGTCCCTAGTGGACGCAGGAAGCCGACGAGTGCTTGTCCTTTTCTCAGTAGCGGAAGGTCCGCCTGGCCCGTCTTGTCGTTTGCGCCGTGTACCAGGAACTGCACGATGATGTCTGCGGTCGCGAACACTTCTTCGCGCTTCTCCACCAACCGCGCGCCTTTTTCGGCGTACTCCCCATCGGGGTAGCCTGCACCCAGCCCCGCACCCGTTTCGACCACTACATCCATTCCGGCTTTTTTCAGGTTCGGAATCACGGCTGGCACCAGCGCCACCCGCCGTTCTTCAGGGTAAATCTCTTTGGGTACACCAACGATCATGCACCCTCCTTCCTCTTCAGCCGTAGGCTCAATCGCACAGCTTCGTGCCACTGCCGCAGAAAGCGATCAGGTTGAAATTCTCGTCTTGCATTCGGAATCGAGGGCGGAGCGATTGCCCTTCCGGAAGACCAATGCCATGCTGCCATCGATTTTGCGCTTTGCAATGGGATTGCAATGCACATCAGCACCGGGAAATTCTATCCCGGCTGCCCACCGCGCGACAAGCCAGCGCCATTCATTGCCCTATTTAAGCGAATCGTATACCGCGCGTGCCTCGCGCAGCCGGCTCATTACACTCTTCTTCTCATCGGCCGAATTCCAGTCGGGATACGCGTCAGTGAGCTCGATCGTCCGGTCAACCCACGCCTTGAAGTATTCCGCGTCCTCTTTTGAATACGCGCGCTTTCCGCCAATCGTCACGTACACCGGGCTTGTCGTTGCGTATGCGTAGTTGTCCATCACCGGATACTGCGCCTTCTCGCTCCACGCTCGCAGCACGCACCAGCCGCTCTGTTCCAAGGGAATCGACCCGGTTGCATCCGCCGATTCGCGGCTCTCCTCCAGCTTCAGGCTTTGCACGACGTTGCCGTTGCACACCACCTCCAGGTGATTGACCGGCACAATCGACCGCAATTTCGCGGTGAAGGGAACTGCCTTCTGTGGCGCATCGTACTTCAACTCGCCTCCCACCATCTCCCCGTCCAGCTTGAACTCAATCAGAGGCCCGTTCGTCGCGAATGTCCGGCCCTTTGTAATGCCGTCGAGCCATTCCTTCAGATTTAGGGGCCAAACCGGGACCCAGACATACACGCGATCGAAACCCACTTGCCCTCGGATCGGCGCCGCATAATTCGCCGTTGCGTCCGTCCCGCCTCCCGCCGGCAACTTAAAGCCCAAGTTCAGCAACCGATACCATACTCCCGCCGTTATCTTGTGATCGCTGAATCCCACAATCTCAATGTAATCGAGTTTCCCGAGCGCCACGTCTACCGGTAATTCAAAATCATCGGCCAGCCGCTTCGCGGGCCTTGCGAACGGGTCAGGTACTTGTTCGAACGGGTGGACTGCTCCAACCAAGGCTCCCTGTTTGTGCGCCATGTCGTATACGTCGGCATTCATGGGATACAGGCTCGACGCCGCTGTGTTGGGATAGCCCGCATACCCGGGAAGTATCAGATGGTCCCGGAGGTCGAGTATTCCACGGTGGCCCCAATAACTGGTGTGAAACTCCTGACCGCGTAAGACAGAACTGTCGCGCCCTGTGATTGCGTAGGAATCCGTGGCTGCCGACGCAATGTCGGGAAACCTCTGTTCCTTGTTGACTATCAAATTGTTGACGACCGCTAGACCTTCGCTTTCTGCCTGCGTCTGTAACTGCTGCAGATAGTCCTTGTAGGTTCCGCCGTAGTTCTGGTGAACGTGCATGTCTCCGCTCACCCAATGACTGTTTGTGGTGTGTTGCCAATCAGTCGCGGACAAGTCCATTTCGACAGTTTCTTCGCTTCCTTCTACCTCCACTAATTTCTTTGCCGCCCGGAACTCCAGTCCTTTTGACACTTCGACGGTTAGCGAACCTAAAGGCACGTCGACGTAAGACCCGCCTTTGTAGGTAGGGTAGAAGTAGTGCCTCTCGAACGAACTTGTGGACCGATCATACCCATCGTCGGCATAGACCCAGGCATCTTGAGGCGCAACGAATTTACCCCGGGTGTCGGTCACTGAAACTCGCGCGTATTCCCTCGCGTCGCCATTACGGATGCCAACAAATATTCGCTTGTGGGGAGCTAAATACTTTCGACGTGTCGTCTCGATCGTATATACGTTGCCCGCTGACACATCCTGTATTCGAACTTCAGTGCTCCCATTCTGGTTTGAAAGGCAGGCAATCTGTTTGCCGTCTGGCGACCATCGCACATTGGTTTCATCCCAATCGCCATACGAAATCGGGAACGCATCGCCGCCCTTCGCTGGCATCACCCACAAGTTGTGCCACTGCCGGCCCAAATACGAGCTATAGACCATTCGCGAGCCATCCGGCGAAAAGTCCGGCCGCGCTTTCCAGTTTGTCTCTTCGTAATGAATCTCGATCGCTTCCGCTCCTGGCTCTGCCTTCATCAACCAGAACCCGCCGGTGCCGTAGATGTGCCCCTTGTTTGAAACGAACAGAATCTCTTTCCCATCGCGCGTCCAGGCCGGGTTGATCTCCATGTCGTACGCGCTGTAGTAATACCGGGGCAGAGAACTCCTCGTTTCGCCGGTCAAGCGCACGACATTTGCCAACTTTCCGTCCCTCACCTCGCCGATAAAGACGTGAAATCGCTTGTTATATTGTGTCGAAACCCATACCAACTTTTTCCCGTCAGGCGACCATCGTGGCTCAAGATTTACCGCTCCTCCCTCGGTCAGTTGCGATGCCTTCCGGCTGGCCAAGTCGAGCAGCCACAATTCCATCGCATCTTTCTGGTACGACACGTACACCACGCTCTTTCCATCCGGCGACCAGTCCGGTTGATAGTCATATCCCGCCCCATCGGTTAGCTGCGCCGCTTCTTTCGAATCCAGCTTTTGCCGCCACAGTGAGCCCGCCATCGAGTAGATAAGCTCCTTCGAATCCGGACCCCACGTCAGGCTGCTCGGCCCACTCGTCAATTGTGGCAAGTACAATTCGCGGTAGTAATACCGATGCGGCTCATCAATTTGCGGCAACACTGGCAGGCGCTGCGCGCCCGCGGGAGCCACTGCGCACACGAACACAACGAAGCAAACACTCAGCACTCGTCTCAACGCCATCCTCCGCACGCACGCATCCTACCGCAAAACAAAAATGGGCGCTTTGGCCTTCCAAAGTGCCCATTCCGTCTTGATATCTGATTACCGATAGCTGAAGTCTGACAAGGTCCTAGGCCAGCCCGAACTTCGTCAACGGCATCTCCCGATGGCGCTTCCCGGTCGCCGCGAAAATCGCATTGTAGATGGCGGGCGCCACCGGTGGCAATCCCGGCTCGCCCACACCCGCCGGCGGTGCGCCACTCTCAATAATGTGAATGTGTGTCTCGCGCGGTGCCACATTCATGCGCGCCACCGGGTAGGTGTCGAAGTTCGTCTGGTTAATTACTCCATTCGTCGCGGTGATTTCACCATAGTACGCGATGCTCGTGCCCATCACTGCTGCGCCCTCAAACTGTTGGTGCACAATCGTCGGATTCACGATGGTCCCTGCATCCACGGCCGTGTCCACACGCTTGATGTTGACCTGTTTGTCTTTCACTTCCACCTGTACCACCGTCGCTACATAGGTTAAGAAGCTGCGGTGCACCGCCAGGCCCATGCCGAATCCGTTCCCCATCTGGTGTTTGCCCCAGCCTGACTTTTCCGCCACCACCTGCACAATCCGGCGGAACCGCGCGATGTCGATCGGATACTTCTCGTAATCCTGATCGTAGTTTGTGTAATCCTTCGCCAGTTCGGACTTGGGAATCACGCGATCCGGTCCCAACAGCATCAGCTCATATTCCACAGGATCTTTTCCCGCCGCGTGTGCCAACTCTCCCACGAACGAATGAATCCCAAACGAGTGGTAGATGTTGGCCACCGATCGCAGCCATCCGATCCTGGTGTGCGCAACTGCGGGACCCTGCTCTGCGCGGTGGTTTGCCACTGCGAAGGGAACGTCGCTGAACCCCAGCCCGATTTCCCCTGCGTCCGCATACAGGGCCGTGGCGTCAAACGTCGATGCGATCGGCGGAAACACGCTGCGCTGCAGCCATGCCGTCGGCTTGCCATCTGTCCCAAGCGACGCCTTGAAGTACATCGCGGCCACAGAATGGAACGCATCGAACTGGATGTCGTCTTCCCGGCTCCAGACCACTTTGATCGGCTTGCCGGTCTGCTTCGAGAGCACTGCCGCTTCGACGATGAAATCCGGAAACGATTTTCTTCCGAACGCCCCGCCGAGCAGCGTCACATGTACCGTGACGTCTTCTTTCTTGATTCCGACCGCCGCCGCAATCGCCTCTTGTGCGCCCTGCGGGTTTTGCGTCGGCGCCCATGCCTCTACCTTTCCGTCACGATACACCGCCGTTGCCGCGGGAGGCTCCATCGCCGCATGTGCCAGCATTGGCGCGTAATACTGCGACTCGACGACCTTTCCGCCCTTCGCGAACGCCGCATCCACGTTGCCGTTTTCCCTCACCACTTTGCCGGGCTTTTGCGAAGTCGCTTCCAGTTCCTTTCGGTACGCGTCGGAAGTCCATACGCTGTGTTCGCTCGCCGCCCATTCCACCTTCAGCTTCTTCTTGCCCTGGAACGCGGCATAGGTGCTGTCAGCGATTACCGCCACGCCACCCAACGCCTGCATAGTCACGGGTGCCTTAAACCCATCGATCTTCGACGTCTGTTTCACACCCGCAACTCTCAGCGTCGCCGAGTCATCCACACTCTTCACCGCGCTCCCATACACCGGCGGGTGCACGATCGACGCATACCACATCCCGTCCACTCTGGTGTCCTGTCCGTAAAACGCTTTGCCCGTGACCATATCTTTCAGGTCGTAATTCGGCGCAGCCTTTCCGATATATCGCCACTCGCTGCGCGACTTGAGCTGCACCTCCTCTTTCTTCGGTACGGGCAATTTCGCGGCAACCGGGGCCAAGTCGCCGTATCCAAGCTTCTTTCCGCTGCCTTTGTGGTGCACGAAACTCGATTCCGTCGTGCATTCTTTCTCGGGAACATTCCATGTCTGCGCTGCCGCACGCACCAGCATCAACCGTGCCGTCGCGCCAGCCTCCCGTAATGTGTCAAAGAAACTGACCACTGAATGGGAGCCGTCCGTATCCTGATCTCCATACTTCGCATCGCCGGTAGCCTGCTCCACCTTGACCTTCGCCCAATCCGCGTCCAACTCATCCGCCACAATCCTCGGCAAGCCCGTCCGGTTGCCGCTCCCCATTTCCGAGCGGTGACACACGATATACACAGTTCCGTCCGTCGCCACCGCCACGTAGACGCTGGGCTGTAGCGCCGCTCTAGCCATCGTATCTTCGCCGCCCGCTGCGGCCGCCAGCACCCGTTCCGGCAGCACCTGTGCGCCCAGAATGAACGCGCCTGTTCCGAGGACTCCTCGCAAGAAACCTCGCCGACTCACATTCTCGATTTGGATCATCTATTCACCCTGCGTTTCGATGGAAATGGCCGAAAATCCGTTTGCATTTGCCCTATATCCTACCTGCATTTTCGCCAGACGCAAACGTGCCACCGGCCTGCCGAATCGCTAGCGACACGCCGTTCCATTTGCTCCTTTGGCGCTACCGCTGGCATACTTGCTTTCCCGCAGTTCGGAGCGATTCCGCACAATGAAACGCGAATATCATCGCTGGTATTCTCCCCGTCTCGGCATGGATATGGGCGTGGTCGTCTACGGCCACTGGGGCTCGCCGCTGCTCGGTTTCCCTACAAGCGCCGGCGATGAATGGGAACTCGAAGGGCAGAGCATGGTCGGGGCGCTCGCCGATTTTATCGATGGCGGCCGCGTCAAACTCTATGCCGTCAATTCCATCAATGGACTCAGCTTCTACAACAAGGGCGCGCATCCGTTTCATCGCAGTTACGTCCAGACCGTTTTCGATTCGTATCTTCGCGAGGAAGTCGTTCCATTCATCTGGAACAATTGCCAGTCGCAAATCGCCATTTCAACGATGGGGTCATCCTTCGGCGCCTATCACGCCGCGAACTCTCTCTTCAAGCATCCCGATGTGTTCAAGCGCTGTTTTGCCATGTCCGGCGTCTACGACCTGCGCAGTTTCATGGATGGCATGTACGATGACAATTTCTACTTCAACAATCCTGTCGACTATATAGCGAATCTCTCTGATCCCTGGTATTACCAGCACCTCCCTTCCTGCGATATTCACCTGATCACCGGCACCGGCCCGTGGGAGAACGCCGCGCCCACCTATCGTCTGTCCGACGTGCTTTCCAGCAAGGGGATTCGCCACTCGGTTGACAATTGGGGACCCCAAGGCGGACACGATTGGCCTTTCTGGAAAAACCAGATGCGCGAGTACATCTCCAAATTGTTCTGAATTACCTGGCTCAGGCCAGGCCCAGATGGGCGAGTTGGTACTTTCCTTTTTCGATCACCTGATCGTCATCAATCCACACGTCGCAATTGCGCGTTAGCACGTCAACGTGTGTGCGTGATTTCCAATCGGCATGCGTCTGGCTGCCGTACGGGTCGCCGAAAGCGATGTGCACACCCGGAAACTTCTCATCCTGCAACAAGATCCCAATCATTTCCGTCAATCCAAGATTCGTGCCGAACGCCAATTCACCCACGCGATCGCTGTTCTCATCCGTGTGCGTGTAGTTCCAGAATTCCTGCTCCAGGTCTTTTCTCGCGCAATCGACCTTCACCAGCCGTCCGCCTTCGATTTTCATTGTCAGCGGCGTAGCCGACAAGTCGCCGTACTTCCCGTTGAAGTAGTCCCCGGCCGTGGCGTCGCACACAAAGGTTCCGTCCACCGTGGCCGGCGTGGTGAACACCTCGCCCGCCGGCAGATTCGACCAGTATCGTGGGCTGATCAGGCCACTGGTCTTCACCCAGTCGAGTTGCCGGTCAAAATGCGCGGAAAACGACGTTCCGGCAGCCGTCTTTACCGTCAATGTTTTCGCCTTCAGCATTCGGTCGCGCAACCGATCGCTCAGTTCATCCACTTTGCGGTAATCCGTGCGCATCCCCTGCTGCATAATTTCGGCGGTCACGCCAATCATGTGCGCATAGCGAATCTGCCGGCGCTCAACCACGCGCACAATAGCCATTCGCGCGCTCAGTTCTCCCGGTTGCGGCGTCATGCAAAGCACGCCAACATCGGTCTTCTCGAGCGCATCCAACACCGCATCGGGTGCCCCGCTCATTGGTCGCGGTCCAAAATCCTCCAGCAATAATCCGGTGAATTCTGCGTGCTGCTCTTTAAGCGCGCGTTCCAGGCTGGCTGCCACGCTACGGCTCACTTCATCGGCAACCACCACGACGCGCTCGCCAGGGCGCACACCCAGGCACACATCCACGGCGTTTTTGGCGCCAGGCATCAGTTCTGCGGGAGCGATTCCAAAAGACATCTCTTTATTTTACCGGAACTCCGCTGTCTGCCAAATCGCCCGTGTGGCTATCGTCTCGCCCTGGTAACGCGTTTTGCGGGCTTCTTCGCTTCCACCCGAAACGAAGGAATCTGCCCTCCGCCGCTCGTTACATTCGCCAGGCTCGTTGCGCTCAGCCGCGTCAAAAAACCCGCCACTCTTCCGCGGAAGATGTATGGCGCGAAATCCACGAGCATATTTCGAAAATCGACTTTGTGCCCCTCTCCGATGAACGGAAATTCCCCGCGCCGCATGGGTATCCGCTCCTGCACGATCCAGCATCCATATTCCCGGTGGCCTTTTCCGGTCGGCAACGCCTGCTCGATGGTCTTTTCCCAATGGGCCTTATCGACTTCCCAGCCTAGCGTGACTCCCATTCCGCCGTATTCGTCGCTCGGCTTCATCACCAGGTGCTTCTGATTTTTCCGAATGAACTCCAGCAGTGCCACGCTCTTGCCCTCGTGTGTTGTCTTCACGTTCTCAACGACGCGCGTCCAGGGGACGTGCCGCTGAATCAACTCCTGCTCTTCCGGCGAGAAATATTTCCCGTTCTTGTCGTCGGTGAGCACCGCAAAAAACGCTTTCACATGAGGAATCTTGCAGCGGAAATTGTTCGCCACGCACAGCTTCCCCGATTCGTATGCCCTGACCAGCGCTTCGCATTCCTTTGGCCGAGCCACGATGTCGTTCATCAGTACGCGCCGGTAGAGCAGATCGATCGTTTTGCCGTGGGCCACCAGTTTGGCGCCGTCGAATTCCAAATCCCGTGGATCTGCCAACACCACCGGAATGCCCATCTTCTCAAAGCGCGTCTTTAGGATCTCGAATTCGCTCCACGTTGGCACTTCTCTCCAGTCCACGATCGCCATCTGCGGCCGCTTTGTTTTTCCGCCCCAATCCACATAGGTCGTGATGAGCGCATCCAGTAGCTTTGCCGACAGAGGATAGGCGTGTACCTCGAAACGTTTCTTGAACTCTTCCATTACCGGCAATTCGCGGAAGATTTCCGAAAGCGTCTCGGAATATCCTGGCCCTGCCGGCGATTCGCCGTTGTATTCCGTGAATTTTAACGATTCCGGCAGCAGAAACGCATCCAGTCGCGAAGCGGTGCTTGCCGGTCCGGGGCCGGGCTTCAACCGGACGAGCCGCTCTTCTTCCGGTCTCAAGTGAAATTGCTGAAATAGTGTGGAGTCCTCTATCGCCAGCCGCGTGATCCGCTCCGCGATCTCCACGATGGCTTCCGCCACGCTCCGCAAACGCTGCTCGTCTTCTGGTGAGAGAAATACTGGCCGCAAGAAGGGGCAGTGCACTCGATCGCCAAACGTCAGGTTAGCCGCCCTAACATCCTGCAGAAACGTCTCCGCAAGAAGCGTGGATTTCTTCAAGAACGGTCGCAGCAGTTTGTCCCAATACTCGACCGGATTGGGATTCGCCGATCCTGACGGGTGCGTGCTTTTCATCGGTGAGTTGTGGCAGACGGGGCCGATGGCGCGGCCTGCGCCGTACGCGGAGCGCCGGTAAATCCCGCCGCCGTGCCTAGTCCCAGCATTTCTTCCCAGCGCGGCCACGTGTTCGCCACGTTTCCCCGCAACGCCCGGTCGATCGCCAGTCGCGACATCCGGTCGATCACGTGTTCAAAGTAAAATTCCGTGATCCGGTCGCGCTCGAAATCCGGCGCGGGGTTCAGGAAATCGATTGCATACGGCACGCCGTCCTTGACCGCAAACTCGATCGTGTTCATCTCGTACCCGAGCGCCTGGTTAATGGTCTGCGCGTCCTTCACCACTCGCGCGCCTAGTTCCGGCTTCAGATAGTTGTGCTCCACCTGGTAGCGCCGCTCCTTCGGGTCGTAAGCCACCGGCAGAATTTCCGTCTTCCCAAACGTGAAACACCGCACATACTGTTCGAAGTCGATGAACTCCTGCAGCGTCATGCAATACGGCGCCGTCTGGTCGAAGGCCTGCAGCAATTCTTCCTCATTATTGACCTTATATACGTGCTTCCACCCGCCGCCTGAAAATGGCTTCAGAATCGCAGGCCTGCCCACGTAATCCAGCAGCGCGACCCAATCGATCGGGTATTTCAAGTTCCGTAACGACTCCGAAGTAATGTCGACGTCCGAGGGATAGCCTTTCTGCGGCAGCAGCACAGTCTTGGGTATCGCGATTCCCAGTTTCGACGCCACCGTGTAATTGAAATACTTGTCGTCTGCGGTCCACCAGAACGGATTGTTGATGACGTAGGTGCCCTGCAGAACCGCATGCTTTAAATAGCCCCGGTAATACTCCACTTCATGCGAAATCCGGTCGACGATCACCTTGTATTCCGCTGGTTCGCCCATCTTCGTGCCGCCCAGTTTCACGAACTCGGCGGTCACACCGTCCTTTTTCCCGAGTTCGTTCACCCGGGCCAGAAACGCCGGTGGGAAGCTGAATTCCCGTCCGCACAACAGCCCCACTTTTTTCATGGCAACCTCCTACGCGCAAGGCGCACAGAACCGTATGGCTAGTGAATCGTTCCGGCGGAATTGGTCTTGGTATCCATGGCGCTCGCCCGCGTTTCCGCCACCAGGTGTTTCACCACGTCCTTCAAATCGCCCGTCTGCTGGAATACACGCAGCTGGCGTTCCGCGCTCGTGCCTTCGTTTAAGATCGTGTGTATGTATTCGATCGCTCCGCGGCTCCCGAGATCGTCCACCACATCATCCACTAATTCCAGCAGTTCCGGAATCAGCGATCTCATCGGAACTTCCTGCTCCTTGCCGAAATCGACCATCTTCCCTTCGATCCCATACCGTGCCGCTCTCCATTTGTTCTCTTCAATCAGTGCCCGATGATACGTGCGCCAGCCCATGTTGCCCGTATACAGGCGGTACAGCTTCACCACAATCGCCTGCGTCAACGCCGCGATCGCTACCGCCTCCTCCACCTTGGTCGCCGTATCGAACATCCGGAACTCCAGCGTTCCGTACGTCGGGTGTGGCCGCACGTCCCACCAGATCTTTTTCCCGTTATCGATGCAGTTCAGCTTGATCAAAAGGTTTACGAAGTTCTCGTAGGCGCTCCACGAATCGAACTGCTCCGGAATTCCGGTTCTCGGAAAACGCCGAAAAACCGTTGTCCGGAACGACTTCAATCCCGTGTTCCGCCCCATCCAGAACGGCGAGCTTGTCGATAGTGCCAGCAGGTGCGGCACGAAATACCGCACCATATTCATCAGGTCGATCGTGGTTTGCCGGTCCGGCATCGCCACGTGAATGTGCATCCCGAAAATCAATAGCGACCGGGCCAGTTGCCCCATTTCTTCCACGATGTTCTGGTAGCGCTCGCCCGGCGAGATCACCTGGTCGATCCAGCTCGAAAAGGGATGCGTCCCTGCGGCGGCCACTTGCAAGCCCGTGCTCTCCGCCACCGAAACTAGTTCGCTCCGCGTTCGGTGCATCTCCAGCCGCAATTCGCTCACATTCTCGCAGATCTTTGTCCCGGTCTCCACGATCGACTGGTGCATCTCCTGCTTCACCTGATCGCCCAATCCTCGCGAAGCTGCTGCCGACAGCAACTGCACGACGTGTGAACGCAACTCCAGCGTGTCTGGATCGATGATCTGGAATTCCTCTTCGACACCTATCGTGAAGCGGTGAGCCATGAGCCGGCCCTCCGGGTCGCAGGATCACTTCAGGGGACTTCGGAGGAAGTATCATACTCCCACCCTATACAAAAACACACCTCCACTCGCCTGCGCTGAGCGTCCGTTCGCGCCGCGAACTGTACGTGTCAATTTGGCGCTGGACGCGCTCTCGCTCTACTTGGCACACTCCCTCTTATGCAGATCACGCCTTTTCGTATTGAAGAGTACATGGGTAAGCACGAGTTCCACGCCCAATACCTGCTCTCGTCTTCCGACGCGCAATCACAAACCATCGAGGAATTACTCGCGCTCGAGCCCGGCGCGCACGACGCTTTCCTCAAGCATTGGTGCGGCTACACCGAGTCGCCCGGCGCGCCTTGGCTCCGCGAAGTCCTGGCCAAGATCTATCAGAGCATTACCGCCAACCAGCTCATCGTGGTCTCTGCCGCCGAAGAGGCCATCTTCCTCTTCTATCACGCGCTGCTCACGCCTTCCGACCACGCCATCGTCGAGTCACCCTGTTACGAAAGTGCGCTGACGCTCCCCGCCAGCACGGGTGCTGCTGTCAGTCAGTGGCGCCGTAGACCCGAGGACGGTTGGGCGCATGATCTGGCTGCTCTGGAATCGCTGATTCGTCCCAACACCCGCGCCATCTACATCAACTCGCCGCATAATCCCACTGGCCTGCTGATGCGTCCCGAAATCTATCGCGGCCTGCTTGCCTTAGCCGAGCGCCACAACATCTACGTCTTCTGCGACGAGGTCTACCGCGAACTCGAACACGATCCCGCCACGCGCCTCCCCGCCGCCTGCGACCTCTACGACCGCGCAATCAGCCTCGGTTCGGTCAGCAAAACCTATGGCCTCCCTGGCCTTCGACTGGGTTGGCTTGCCTGTCACGACGCGCAGTTTCTCGAGCGAATTATCTCTCTGAAGCACTACACCACCATCTGCGCGAGTGCTCCGAGTGAATTCCTGACCGCTCTCGCTTTCCGCCATCGTCAGAAATTCATCGACCGCAGTCTGCAAATTGTCTTGCGCAACCTTCGGCAGCTCTCCGCTTTCTTTGGTCGGCATCCCAACCTGTTCGACTGGACCCCGCCAAACGCCAGCACCATCGGTTTTGCCCACTACAAAGGCCGGCAGAATGTCCAGGATTTCTGCGATCAACTCGTCCGCGAAGCCGGAGTTCTACTGCTCCCCGGCACTGTCTACGACGAGCCACACTATATCCGTTTCGGATATGGTCGCCGCAACATGCCCGAATCGCTGGCCCAGTTCGAATCCTGGCTCGCAAATCAGGCTCGCTGAATCCGAACCAATAAACACAAGGGGCGCGCTGACTCCATAGCGCGCCCCAATCGACTTTTCCTTGCTGTTTACTTCAGGTCTCTCAAGCTGCTCCCATCGACCTTCTTGCCTGGAAGCATTCGCGGCAGAATACTGGCCGCCCTTGCGTTGGCCGGAACGGGACTGTTGTTTCCTTGCCGCACTGCGAACAGGTCGTCTTCGTCTCCGTTCTCACCTGCCCGCCTCCGCCGCCTCCGCCCTCGGCACGCTTTGCTTTGCACGCTTTGCAGCGCTTCGGCTCGTTCTTAAACCCCTTGTCGGCGAAAAACATCTGTTCGCCGGCGGTAAATACAAACTCGGCGCCACATTCCGAGCACTTCAGGACCTTATCGTGGAATTCCATAACCCGCTCCCCTTGGCCCCCAACGGGCAGCGGAAACGGGAATATTCTTGACCATGGGCCGATCGAGATCCACGGACCAATGCTTCGGGGTCGCCGGGCATTGATCCCTTGGGCCGGTGGGCGAAGAGTATGAACGAAATCCCAACTTCTCTGCCTGATAGGGGCCTGATCCCGGAAGTGCGGCGCCGAGCCGCGTCTCGCTCAGGTTTAGTCCTGCTCGCGACGCTGCTTCTTGCGCAGTCGCTTCCGCGAAAGCGCTTCTTTTGCCCGACGCTTCTCGCCGGGCTTCATATAGAAGCTGTGCTTCTTTATTTCCTTGATGATGTCCTCTTGCTGCACCTTGCGCTTAAAGCGACGCAGTGCATTCTCAAGAGACTCACTCTCTTGAATGATTACCTCTGCCAATGAACTTCACCTCTATTCCGGTTCGGATTCTAAGCAGCGCTTGCGGGTACCTGCAGCACTGCCCCTCTGCATTATCTCACGAGGACGCTGGCTTCTTGTAGCCAATTCGGGCCATACAAGTCAAGTGTTCTTTCTTGCATCATCGCTTGTAATCCCAAGCTGTTTACTCGACCGCCACTCTTAGCTCCTGGATTAACTATTTGCCGTGGCCGCCCACCCGCCACTGCCCGCCTCTTGCCACTGCTGGTACACTGGGTTGCCTTACACATCTGCTTTGGGAGCCGATCCCCATGCCAGACATGCGCGATGCCATTGGAGTCCTTCTTGCCGGGGGACAAGGGGAACGGCTATGGCCTCTGACCCGTGATCGCGCCAAGCCCGCCGTCCCCTTTGGCGCTCTCTACCGCATCATTGACATCACGCTCTCCAACTGCGTGAACTCCGGTCTCCGCCGTGTTTTCACCCTCACACAGTACAAGGCCCTCAGCCTCACCCGTCACATTCGCGCAGGCTGGTCTCCTCTCATGGGTCTCGGCGAGTTCATTGAAGTTCTTCCGCCGCAGATGCGCGTCTCGCAGCAGTGGTATCAAGGCACTGCCGATGCCGTGTACCAGAACATCTACTCCATCGGCAGCGAGCGCTCCAAATTCACCTTCATTCTCTCCGGCGATCACATCTATAAGATGAATTACGCCAAGATGCTCCAGCAGCACCTCGATTCCGGTGCCGACGTCACCGTTGCCACCATCGAAATACCCGCTGCCGACGCGGCCAGACAGCTTGGCGTCATCGAGACCGACAAGGACTGGCGTATTCACGGTTTCGAAGAGAAGCCCGCCAAGCCCAAGACTTCGCCGTATAAGCAGACTCACTGCAACGCCTCCATGGGCGTCTACATCTTCAACACGCAACTGCTCATCCCGGTTCTTCTTGCCGACTCCGAAGACCCCAAGTCCTCTCATGATTTTGGAAAAGACATCCTGCCCCGCATCATCTCCAAACATCGCGTCTTCGCCTACAACTTCATCGACGAAAACAGCCGCGAATCGCTCTACTGGCGCGACGTCGGCACCATCGACGCGTACTACGAAGCCAACATGGACCTCGTCAGCGTTTCTCCGGTCTTCAACCTGTATGACAAGCATTGGCCCTTGCGCGGCTGGCAGCACCAATATCCGCCTGCCAAGTTTGTTTTTGCCGACGAGGACCGCATGGGTGTGGCATTGGACTCCATCGTTGCCGGTGGCTCCATCCTCTCCGGCGGGCGCGCTCAGAACTGCGTCATTGGTTACGACGTCCGCGTGAACAGCTATTGCGACGTGCGCGAGTCCATCATCTATAATCACGTGAACATCGGCCGTCACTCCCGAATCCGTCGCGCCATCATCGACCGCCACGTCAATCTCGCCGAGCACACCGAAATCGGTTACGACCTCGAAGCCGACCGCCGTCGCTATCACGTGACTCCTTCCGGCATCGTCGTTGTCGTCCGCCAGGAGTCCCTCATCGAAGAACCCGAAACCCAATGAGCATCGGCTCAATCACCCAAAGGTTGTGGCCGCAGCACCTTCTTCTGCCGAAATCTGGCCTGCTTGCTTTGTCTATCTTCCTGATCTTTCCAGCAGTCTCTTTTCCGCAGCAATACGACTGGCCGGTCTACGGAGGTTCGCCCGGCAGCACCCATTACTCGCCGCTCGCCCAAATCAATCGCGGCAACGTCAAGAATCTTCAGCTTGCTTGGAGCTTTGATACAGCCGAATCGGGCGGTCTACAGACCAGCCCCATCATCGTCAACGGCATCCTCTATGGCCTGACCCCTTCCCAGAAGATCTTTGCGCTCGACGCCTCGACCGGTGCGCCCCTCTGGAAGTTCGACACAGGCGTGCACACCTCGCAACCGAATCGCGGCCTCGCCTATTGGAGCGACGGCCAGGATCAGCGCATCCTCGTTGGTGTTCTCCATTTTGTTTATGCGCTCAACGCCGCGACTGGTCAGCCCATTCCCACTTTCGGCCAGAACGGCCGCATCGACCTCCGTGAGGGGCTTGGCCGCCAGCCTGCTGCCGCGCAATCCATCGCACTGACCACTCCTCCCGTTGTCTTCAAAGACCTTTTCATCGTCGGCGGCCGCAACCCGGAATCTCTGCCCGCCCCGCCCGGAGACGTTCGTGCCTTCGATGTTCGCACCGGGAAACTTCGCTGGGCGTTTCACACCATCCCGCATCCCGGCGAATTCGGCTACGACACCTGGCCCAAAGACGCGTGGAAAAGTAGTGGCGCCGCCAACAACTGGGCCGGTATGTCGGTCGACATCGCTCGTGGCATTGTGTTCGTCCCAACCGGTTCGGCTGCGTTTGACTTCTACGGTCCGGACCGCGTCGGCGACGATCTGTTTGCCAATTGCCTCATCGCGTTGAACGCCAGTACCGGCGAGCGGCTCTGGCATTTTCAGGCCGTGCGCCACGATCTTTGGGATCGCGACTTCCCCTCTCCTCCCGTCCTCCTCACCGTTCGTCGCGATGGAAAGTCCATCGACGCTGTTGCCCAGGCATCGAAGCAGGGTTTTAGCTATTTATTCGACCGCGCCAGGGGCCGGCCGCTTTTCCCCATCGAATATCGCGACTATCCCGCCAGTACGCTCCCGGGCGAACTCGCCGCACGGCAGCAAGGCCTCCCCACGCGACCTGCTCCTTTTGCTCGCCAGATATTGACTGAAGACATGTTGACCCGGCGCACTCCTGCGGTTCACCAATGGGCACTCGAGAAATTCAAATCGTTTCGCAACGATGGCCAGTTTGTCCCGTTCAGCGTTGGCAAGGATACGGTGGTTTTTCCCGGCTTCGATGGCGGCGCGGAGTGGGGCGGCTCGGCAGTCGATCCCGAAACGTCGATCCTTTACATCAATGCAAATGACGTCGCCTGGACAGGTGCCCTGGCGGAAACTTCGTATCAGAAAAGCGCCAAGTCCATCTATCTCGGTCAGTGCGCGATGTGCCACGGAGAAAATCGCCAGGGCGCGCCGCCAGCCACGCCATCTTTACTCGGAGTTGCGGATCATTTGTCGCAGCGCCAGATCGCTACCACCATTTGGGAAGGGAAGGGCCGCATGCCGGGCTTCCCCAATCTCACGGACGAGCAAGTCTCTGCTCTCGCGGATTTCCTTGCTACCGGCAAGGACCAGGAACTTGCTCCTCTTGAGCCGTATTCTCCTTCGATGAAGTACCACCTCACGGGCTACAAGCGCTTCCTTGATCCCGACGGCTATCCTGCAGTCGAGCCCCCTTGGGGCACGCTGAATGCAATCAACTTAAACACTGGAGAATATCTCTGGAAAATCCCGCTCGGCGAATATCCAGAGCTCGCCGCCCAAGGCCTGAAGAACACCGGCACCGAAAATTATGGTGGTCCCATCGTCACCGCAGGCGGCCTTCTCTTCATCGGTGCCACAAATTACGACAAAAAGTTCCGCACCTTCGACAAAGCTACGGGTGAGCTTCTTTGGGAGACGACTCTTCCGTTCTCCGGTAACGCCACTCCGGCCACGTATTCCGTCAATGGCCGCCAGTATCTCGTAATCGCCGCCGGCGGCGGCAAAGATCTCCGTTCCAAATCCGGCGGCGTCTATGTCGCCTTCGCCCTCCCAGCGGAGACCTCGAAGTAAGTCCTGGACTTACCGCGGACTCCTGTCCCTGGTGTGGCTGTTGGCCGCCCCCTCGCCCGTGTCCCCGGTCACGTGGGTTGTCCCACCCCTCTGCTACAATCATTAGTTCTACTTCACTCAGGAGACACCACTGTTATGTCCACAAAAATTACCCGCGTTCGCGCCCGCCAGGTCCTCGATTCTCGCGGCAATCCCACCGTTGAAGCCGATGTGCTTCTCGAGTCCGGAGCGTTTGGCCGGGCCATCGTTCCTTCCGGCGCCTCCACCGGAGAGCACGAAGCCCTTGAGCTCCGCGATGGCGACAAGTCCAAATATCTCGGCAAGGGCGTCCTGAAGGCCGTTTCCAACGCCAACTCGGAGATCGCCAAGGCTGTCATCGGTACCGATGCCGCCGACCAGCGCTCCCTCGATCAGAAAATGATTCAGCTCGACGGCACCAAGACCAAGTCTCGCCTCGGCGCCAACGCCATCCTCGCCGTTTCCATGGCCGCGGCCCGCGCCGCTGCTGTCGCCGTGAAAGAACCCCTCTACAAATACCTTGCCCGCTACTCTTCCGACCATTCCGCCAATCTTCTTCCCGTGCCGATGATGAACATTCTGAACGGCGGCGCCCATGCCGACAGCTCCGTGGACTTCCAGGAATTCATGGCCATGCCCGTCGGCGCTCCCACTTTCTCCGAGGCACTGCGCTGGGGCGTGGAAGTCTTCCACTCTCTGAAGAGTGCGCTGAAGAAGCACGGCTACTCTACGGCCGTCGGCGATGAAGGTGGCTTTGCGCCAAGCTGCAAGTCCAACGAAGAAGCCATCCAGATAGTTCTCGAAGCCATTTCCGCGGCCGGCTACAAGCCCGGTGAACAAGTCTCCATCGCTCTGGACCCTGCCGCCAGCGAGTTCTACGACAAGGCCAGCGGCAAATACATCTTCAAGAAGTCCGACAAGTCGCAGCACACCTCCGCCGAGATGGCGGCCTACTGGACCAACTGGGTGGAGAAATATCCCATCGTCTCCCTCGAAGACGGCATGGCGGAGGACGATTGGGCCGGCTGGAAAACGCTGACACAAGCCGTCGGCGCCAAGACCTCGAAGAAAAAGGTTCAGTTGGTCGGCGACGACATCTTTGTCACGAACACCGAACGCCTGTCCCGCGGCATAACCGAGGGCATCGGCAACGCGATTCTGATCAAGCTCAATCAGATTGGCACAGTCATCGAGACCATCGACGCCATCGAGCTTGCCCGCAAGGCTGGCTACAACTCCGTCATCTCGCACCGTTCCGGCGAATCCGAAGACACCTTCATCGCAGACCTGGCCGTCGCCACCGCCGCGGGCCAGATCAAAACCGGTTCCGCTTCGCGCACTGACCGCATCGCCAAGTACAACCAACTTCTCCGCATCGAGGAAGAACTCGGCTCCGCCGCCCGCTTTAACGGCAAAGCTCCTCTGAAGTAGCGCATCATACGTTGGGTTCGGCTGCGGTTTCATCGCGCGGCCGATTTTCTGCCTCGAACATTCCATGCTTTCGCGGGCCTATACTGGCCTCTATGACTGCACGCGCATTCACCACTCTCACCCTTGCCACAGTTCTCGCTGTCTTCCTTACTCTGGCCGGCTATTATTGGCCCAGCCTCTGGCTTGTCTATCTCTTCAAACCTCTTGCTACTCTCTTCCTCATTCTTATTGCCTTCTTTCATTGGATTGAGAACCGCTCGGCATATTCCCAATGGATTGTCATTGGCCTCGTTTTTTCATTCCTTGGCGACGTCTTCCTGATCTGGCCCAACCAATACTTCCTTCCGGGCCTGGCTGCTTTTCTCCTCACTCACGTGGCATACCTTGTTGCTTTCACGCGCGAATGTAGATTCCTCGTGAATTTCGTCCTCTGGCTCGCCTACCTTCTGGTCATCGTGGCCTTTTGTTCTTTCCTTTACCCGACCGTTCCCACCGGCTTGAAAGTTCCTGTTTTGCTCTATGCCATCCTCCTCGCAACCATGGCCGGACAGGCCATGGGCAACTTTCTCGAACTCAGGACCGCGTCCACCCTCCGCGCCGCCGCCGGCGCGCTGCTGTTCCTGCTTTCCGACCTGCTCTTGGCCTTCGATCGATTCCATCGCCCGCTGCTTTGCGCGACCGCCCTTATTCTTATTCCGTATTACGTCGGTCAATATTTGATTGCCTCGTCAACAGCGAATGTCCGCTCTCCGAGGCGGCCCCGCTAATCGTGCGGATTTGGCCACGTTTTCTCGCTTCTGCTTTGACACCTGCAGCGATTCCCCATATGCTTCCCCAGCGCCAGGTTAGCGCGGTTCCAGCATGATTGGTCAGACGATTTCGCACTATCAGATCGTCGAGCGACTCGGCGGTGGCGGGATGGGTGTTGTTTATTCCGCCCGCGACACCGTCCTCAATCGCCATGTTGCCCTGAAATTTCTCACTCCCGAAGCCATAGCCGATCAGCTTTCTCTCGAACGCTTCCTCCGCGAAGCTCGAGCCGCCGCTTCCCTCAACCACTCCAACATTTGTACCGTCCACGAAATCGGCGAACACACCGACAATCAGCCGTTCATCGTCATGGAATTCCTCGAGGGCCAGACTCTCAAGCACCTTATTGCCGATCAGCCCTTGCGTATCGAGCGTATCCTCGAGATCGCCATCCAAGTCGCCGACGCCCTCGATCACGCGCATTTCCGCGGCATCACCCATCGCGACATCAAGCCCGCCAACATCTTCATCACCCGTGGCGGTCAAGCCAAAGTCCTCGACTTCGGCCTCGCGAAGCTCTCTCCGGAACTCGCTGTTTCCCCGGAGACCGCCACTGCTCCTAGTTCCTCCAGCCATACTGGTTCCGTTCGCCAGGACACTCTTACTACCCCCGGTTCCTCCATGGGCACCATCGCCTATATGTCGCCCGAGCAGGCCCGCGGGGACGCCTTGGATTCACGCTCCGATCTTTTTTCCTTTGGCGCGGTGCTCTACGAAATGGCTACGGGCAAGCAAGCCTTTCGCGGCCAGACTTCCGCCGTTATTTTCAACGCTATTTTCAACGCCAATCCCGAGCCCGCGACTTCTCTGAATCCCGCTCTCCCCGACGCCTTGGACGCAGTCCTCTTCAAAGCCCTCGAGAAAGATCGCGACCTTCGCTACCAGTCCGCGGCTGAGTTGCGTGCCGACTTGAAGCGCCTGAAGCGCGACCTCGAATCCGGCAAAACTGTTGTCGCGGGACGCAGTGGCGCCTATTCTGCCCAGCCGGCCGCGCCTCGCGAGAAAAAAACCGTTAACTCCGTTGCCGTTCTCTATTTCGAAAATCTCAGTCCCGCCAAGGAAGACGAGTATCTGCGTGACGGCATGACCGAAGACATCATCACGGAACTCGCTAACATTAAGAACCTCAAAGTCTTCCCCAGGCCCGCTATGCTCGCTTACCGCGACAAACCCGTTACCGCCCCTCAGGTTGGCCGCGAACTCCACGCCGCCTATGTCCTCGGCGGTAGCATCCGCCGCTCGGGTAATCGTCTTCGTATCAGCGCCCAGCTCGTGGAAACCCACTCCGGCCATACCATCTGGGCCCAGCGTTTCGACCGTGAAATGGACGACGTCTTCGAGGTTCAGGATGAAATTGCCCGGAGCATCGCCCAGGCGTTCCGCATCACCCTTTCGCCTCAGGAAGAGCGCAAGATCGCGTCCAAGCCGACCGAGAACTCCGTCGCGTACGACTATTTCCTGCGAGGCCGCAGTTACGCCCGTCGCGAGAGCCTGGATTTCGCCCTCCAGATGTACGAGCAGGCCATCAAGCTCGACCCCAACTTTGCCGCAGCCCACGCCGGCGTCGCTTACATCTGTGCCATGATTCACGAGATTCGCGAGCACAACCCCAAATGGGTTGAACGAGGCGAGGCCGCTTGCCGCAAAGCCCTTGAACTCGATCCCACACTCGCCGAAGCTCTCGTTGCCCGCGCGCGTCTTTTCTATTCCCAGCGCAAGCACAGCGAAGCCATAGACCTCGCTCGCAATGCCATTCTCCTCAGGCCCGACTGCGACGGGGTCTACAACGTTCTCGGCCGCGCCTATTTCGCTTCCGGCCGCTTCGAAGAGGCCGCCGAACTGACCGAGAAGGCCATCGAAGCCAATGGCGACGATTACAACGTCTATATTCCCTTTACCAACGCGCTCGAACGTCTCGGCCGTACCGAGGAACTCAGCCGCTATCGCGAAATGGAAATGGTGGTTCTCGAACGCCAGCTCGAACTGGTTCCCGAAGACGTTCGCGCTCGCAGTCTTCTCGCCGCCGACTATGCCAACTTGGGCCGTTCCGACGACGCCGTTCGCCACCTCGAAATGGCCATCGCTCTTCGGCCTGGCGACTCCAACGTTCTCTACAATTCCGCCTGTACCTATTGCGTCTTGGGAAGAAAAGCGGAGGCTCTCGACCTGATCCGCCGCGCGCTCTCTCACGGCTACGCGAATTTTGACTGGCCCCGGCAGGACCCGGACCTCAAGCTCCTGCACGACGACCCGGAATTCCTGAAGCTCTTCCCAGCTCACCAGACCTAGCCCGTTCACCATCCCGGTCGTGTGACCTGCGCCACATCCCCCCCTCCCCCCGCTTGTTACCCTGTCTCGTTGACGTGCCCCCTCCACGTCACTCGCTCCTGCGGCCTCGGCGATCGTGAATCATCGCGGCGCGGATGTGTGTCTGTGCCGGCCGCCTTCCATGGCAACGCTCGCACAATCCGACTTCCAAATGCCCAGCCTCGCTAGGCCAGCCGTCAATCCTTGGGTCATCGCCTTCACCGTGATGCTTTCCACCTTCATGGAGGTGCTCGACACCAGCATCGCCAACGTCGCTCTTCCGCACATTGCCGGCAGCCTCTCCTCCGGCGTCGACGAAAGCACCTGGGTCCTCACGTCCTACCTGGTTTCGAACGCCATCGTCCTCCCGCTGACCGGCTGGTTTTCACGCCTTTTTGGACGCAAGCGCTTCTACATGTCCTGCGTATTCACTTTCATCGTAAGTTCCTTTCTTTGTGGAATTGCGCCAAGCCTGCCCTTGCTTGTCTTCTTCCGCGTCCTGCAAGGCGCGGGCGGCGGCGGATTGCAGCCCGTTTCTCAGGCAATCCTGGTCGAGAGTTTCCCCCGCGAGAAGCAGGGAATGGCCATGGCCGTCTATGGCATGGGCGTTGTCGTCGCGCCGATCATCGGCCCCACTCTCGGCGGTTGGATCACCGATAACTACTCTTGGCGTTGGATCTTTTTCATCAACATTCCTGTCGGACTTCTTTCGCTGTTTCTGACTTCCGCCTTGATCAAGGATCCTCCCCACCTCTCCGGCAAGACTGGCGAGAAGGTCCGCATCGACTACATCGGTCTCGGCCTGCTCAGCGTTGGCCTTGGTTTCCTTCAGGTGGTTCTCGACAAGGGCCAGCGCGACGATTGGTTCAGCTCCAACTTCATCGTATGGTCCTCGGTTGCCGCGGCGATCGGGTTGGTCGGCGCGATCGTCTGGGAACTGCGTCAGGAGAATCCCGTCATCGAGCTCCATCTCTTCAAAGACCGTAATTATGCTGCCGCTACGTTCACGATGTTCTCGCTCGGTGTCATTCTTTACGGCACCACGGTCATGCTGCCGGTTTTGCTGCAGACGTTGATGGGCTACACCGCACAGTTGAGCGGTTATGTGCTATCTCCCGGCGCTATGGTCACACTCGTGGGCCTTCCGTTCGTTGGCTGGCTGCTCGTGCGCGTTCATGCTCGCTGGCTGGTGATCTTCGGCCTCAGCATTCTCTCGTTGGGCATGTTTGCGCTCGCCAGGCTCAATCTTTCTACCGATTTTTGGACTTTCGTCTCCATGTGGACCATTTCCCGCGGCGCCCTGGCCTTCCTGTTTGTGCCGATCAACGTGACCGCTTTCACCTTTGTGCCCAAAGAACGCATGAACAATGCCACCGGCCTAATCAATCTGGCTCGCAATATCGGTGGCAGTGTCGGCATCTCGCTCGTCACCACCCTCCAGGTCCGTCTCACCCAGCGTCATCAATGGAACCTCGTCGGACACTTGTCGCCTTTGAATTCTCGCTATTTGCAAGCCCTCCACGGTGCCGCTGCCGCTCTTCAGGCTCACGGCTCCAGCGGGGCCACGGCCATGAATCAAGCCCAGGCTCTGCTCTACTACGAACTGCAGCGCCAGTCCGCCATGCTTGCCTTCATCGATGTTTTCTGGATTCTGGGTGTGGCCTGTCTCGCTATGATTCCTCTGATGTTCATCATCCGCTCCGAGCGACACGACGCGCCCCACCTGCTCTCTCACTAGCGTGAGCGCGTCTCTCTCCCATGACTTTGTTGTTTACGCTTTTTCTGGCGGCTCGGGATGAATCGTCACCCGCGAGATTTGCGGGAAGCGTTCCTTCACCAGGTCCTCTAAGCCAGCCAGCACGTCGTGTATCCGCGTGATCGGCAACTCACCCTTCATCACGCAATGACAAGACACCAGGATGTGGTGCTCCACCTGCCTCACCCTGACTTCGTGGCAATTGATCAGTTCGTCGTAATTTCGCTGTAAATGATTCACAAACGATTCCACGGCCATTTCCAGTTGCCGCATCTCGCCGACGCCGATATCCGGCGTTGCGATATGCCGTCCCAGCGGCTCGATGTGGATGTTCACGTCCAGCTTCGCATCCCCGCCTCCCAGCGCCTGGACCGCTTCCTCCAATTCAGTAGCCCGTGCATGAGCGTCCCGCAAAGAGAGGTTCTCGTCCACCTCGAGATGCAATTCCACGAACAAATAGTGATCCTGCTGCGATGCCGTGATGTCGTGTACCGCCAAACCAAGCCGCTGTGCCGCCGCGCGAATCGATTCGAACAGATGTTCGTCCTTTGGCGCGCGTGGCTCCGTGTGCACCACGACGTCCGCGGGCACAATTTCGGCCACGCGTTTCTCAATGGCGTCCGTCAGCTCATGAACTTGTTCCAGATTCGCTGTGCGCGGTACGGATACTGTTGCATCGACAAAGTGCCGGTTACCCGCGCGGCGAACCCGCACGCGTTCCACGCGCAGCACGCCGTCCATCTGCCGGATGCTGTCCACGATCTCGCCCTGCAGTCCTTTCGGCGCTGCATCCAGTAAGGCATCCAGCGTCCGCCGCCCTAGTTGCGAGCCCACCCACAGAATCACTCCGGCCACCACCAAACCGGCCAACGCGTCGGCGTATGCAAGCCACGGCATGTTCCAGCTATTGCCCGCCCACACCAGCGCGACCCCGAGAATCACTACCACGGTGCTCCACACATCCGTCGAAAAGTGCAATGCGTCCGCCTCCAGCGCCTCGCTCTCGTGTTTTTCTGCCACCTTGTTCAGCGCCCGCGCCCTCGTCAGGTCGATCAGCAGCGCCACGCCCAGAATCAATATCGCCAGCAGGCTCGGTTTGATATGCACGCTATGGAAGAACAGCCGCGAAAACGCTTCGTAAATGATGTAAATGGCCGTCAACGCCAGCAGGCCGGTTTCAATGAAGGCGGAAAAATTCTCGAACTTTCCGTGCCCATAAGGATGACGCTCATCGGCGGGCTGGTCCGCCACTCGCACGGAAAGGTACGTAATGATCGCAGCCACCAGGTCTAGACCCGAATGCAACGCCTCGGACAGCACGCCCAAGCTTTCCGTGCGCCACACCAGAAACGTCTTCAGGCACAGCAAGAGCGTGGCCGAGCCGATACTCAGCAATGCCGCACGCTTCTTCTCCTGGATGGCCTGTTGCAGTCGTCGCGATAAGACCATGAGGTAAGACTACCTCAAGTCCGCAATGGAATAGGAACTACGTCAGCACGAAATCAAATCGGGTGTCTTAGTGAGCCGCGGCTGTCATCGTCGGCTCGGGCAGCAGTGGCAGTCGCTTCGGCTCCCCGCGAGCACCGCGAATCTCCACTTCTTCGAATAGCAACGAAGGTGCCACTACCGCAGCCGGTAATCCGTTCTGCCCGTTGCCGAATGCGCTGAGCGCTGTCCCCGAGACACCGTTGGTCTGGTTCTGCAGGTAGTTGTAGGCGAAATCGTCGTTGCCGATCGCCGCGATATTCCGCAACGACCGCGTGTTGAATCCCGTGATGCGCGCGCCGCGCACCAGCTCTTCGCGGCCGTCCGGGTACACCTTGTAGACGACCAGCGGCAGACGGTCCGTCGCCGCGTTCCCGCCAAAACTCGCCAGCAATTCGCTGAAGTCGTCCTGATGCATCAGGCTGATGGACGGGTTATCCATTTGCCGCACCACGATACAGAAGTCCAGCTTCTCTGCCTTGCACGCGTCCATGAACTTCTTCTTGATCTCATCCTTCGAGACCTCATCCGTCGCCGTGAAGAACAGATTGCTCATGGTCGGTCTTGGATCGGCAAGGAACGATGCGCGTCCGTGCCCGTTGGACTTTTCAAAGTCCGGGCCGGGCCGGCGCGACATCAGCAGATCCTTCAGGATCCCGTTGGACACCAGCGTGACTTTTTCCGCCGCGACGCCTTCTTCATCGATCGTGTAGCTGCCGATGAGCGGCGTTCCCTTGTAATCTTTCGCCAGGGGATCGTCGATCAGCGAGACACTTGTCGGCAACACGCGTGAGCCGACTTTGCCGCTCCAATCACTCCGCCCACCCAGGCTGCTCATCAATTGGTCCACCACTGGCTGAAACGCCACCGGCGGCCTGGCTCCGCTCAACGACGGTCCAAGCACCGCAGCTAACAGCGCCGAAGCCGCCCGCGCCTCGAACAATACCGGCCCGGTGTAATCCGTTGCCGGCGCCGCCGCGCGAATACCCATCAACTCCGTGCCCGCCGCATTCAGCGCCTTGCGCACCGCATCGGCGTTCGGCAATCCCACCGGTGTTGGCGCATAGGTAGAATAGTAATGGTTCACCTGCGTGCCGTCGGCAGCCAGCGTGTTCATTCCCGCTTCAATTGCGGCGAAGGAATGATTCGCCCGCATTTCGGTACCTTCGCTCGTCAGCAGGTACTCTGTCGTGTACACCAGGTAGTACGTCACCCGCGACTCATAGATCTGTGGGAATGCCCGTAGCGCCGCTGAACTGTCGCGCGCTTCCTGTTCCCAGTTGCGTCCCGACCAGTCGGAATTGGCCAGCGGTTCGATGTGCTGCACCATTTCCACCTTCGAAAAGTCGTCGATATCCGAAGGCCGCGCCAGGCTGCTCAAATAGGCCTGTTTGCGCGAATACGTTTCCACCGCTTCTTTGAACGCCTGATCGGTTGCGATCCACAAATCCTGTCGCAGCGAATTGTAGTCGCGGTCGATCCCCACCGTGCCTTGTGAGCCGATGAATCCGCGGAAGCCTTCGTCACTGATAAAGTTCGAGCTGTCCAGCTTGTAATCGCCCACGCGAGCTTCCACGTTCATGATGCGGCTGCGGCTGTGATTCGTACCGAGCAGCGCGCCGAACTCCGCCGTCACCTCGCGAATGTCCATATCGAGCAAACGGTATTCGATGTAGTACGGCCGCACCGGCTGGTTCGAAGGCGGAATCGTCAGTTCCAGCCGCGATTTTGCTCGCGCCATTTCATCCTTCATGGCTTGCATGGTGTGGTCGGTATCGCTGGTGGCCGGCGTTTGTCCAAATGCCATTGGTGCGGCGGCCAGAACAAGGAACAACGTGAAGCGCGGTGCTCGCATTATTGAACGCCTCCCGCTTTCCTGTTATCGTGCTGCGGTGCAGGCAAGATCGGCGGCCGGTCCGTCGACGATTGTTTCTTCTGCACTTCCAATTCCGACGTTAGAATCGCCGGCGCTGCCGCGGACACCGGCACGTACCCGGACTCCGCTCCGCAGTATCCGTTGAACACTTCCGGCGTATCGCCGGTCGCCACGATTTTCGTCAACGCCGCCAGTGGCGTGCCCACGATGTCCACCCCGCGCACCAATTCGTCCGGTCGCCCGTCCGCGTACACCTTGTACACCACCAGCGGTTCCACCTGAAACGCTTGCGGCTGTCCGCGCCCAGTGAACGTGAACCCGCCGGCGATGTCGTCGATCAGCAAACCATACGGCTTGTTCTGCTGCTTGATCAACTCAATCAGCTTCGCCCGCAGTTGCTCGTTCGTCACCGCCTTGTTGCTCTCCACGATCAGGTTGCCCTGTCGCGAAACCGGCTGCGCTCCGATCTGTCTCCGTCCGTGCCCGTTCGAGTGCGGGAAGTCCTTCAGCGGCGAACGCGACATTTCGAAGTTCTTCAGTACCCCGTGATCCACCAGCGTCACTCGCTGCGCGATCACTCCTTCGTCGTCATACTGGTAGTAGCCCAGCAGATCCTGTTTGCCCAGCTTCTTCATTGTCGTGTCATCAATCACACTGATGAATTCCGGCAGAATCTGTTCGTTCACCTTCTTCGCGAACGTCTGGCCTTCGTTCACATCTTTTTGCCGGTGCCCCTCCGCGCGGTGCCCGAACACTTCGTGGAAAAATACCGCTGCCGCTCGGCCCGTCAACAGCGCCGGTCCTACCGTCGGGTCGTTCAGCGGCGACACCACCAGCCCTTCCATCTCTTTCCTCAGCTGTGCCGACGCCGCTAACACTGCCTTGTCGTCCGGCGCGTCGCCGGGGTTTACCCAGTCGAAGTTGTAATAGCGGTTGACGTCCATCCCGTCGCCCGCTTTTCCTTGGATGAACAATTCCAGCCGGTAACGAATCTGCCCGAACTGCAACTGCGTCCCTTCCGAGTTCAATTGCAATATGTTCTGCGCCTGCGCTGTGAACGTCACAATCGAGTTGATGATCGCCGATGACTTCTGAAAGTACGCTGTGTACTCGCGGACCCGCTGTTCCCATGGCTTCCGGTCCAGCGTGAAGGTGACCCATGGCCCTGCAAACGTCTGCGGTTTCTCCCGGGAAAAGTCCGGCGTCTGCCCTTCTTCTGTCTGCACCTTCACTTCTTTCCCTGTCTTGATCTTGATCAACGCTTCCGCCGCTGCTCGGTACTGCTTGTCGGTTTCGAGCCAGATCGCCCGCCGCAGCACGTCCGGGTCATCGTCCACCGGCGCGCTGGTTCCCGGGCCGCCGTTCGGCGGTTGCCTTCCGTCCACTTTGTGCGTGTTGTCCAGTTGATAGCTTCCGGTGCGGACCGCCACTTCCAGCCAGCGGTTGTGCGTCGAATCGCTGTTGAGCAGCGCACTGTTCGACCCCGACACCGTCACTCGTTCCGTGTCCGTCAGCGTATAACCGATGTAGTACGCGGGTGGGTCCTGCGCTCCCAGTGTCTTGATGGACCTGTCTAGCTCTGCCTTCATCGCTGGCAGCAGCGGCGACATCTTCTCGGGCAAATCCTTGTCGCTGCGCGCCGCATCATTCGGCGTCGCTCCCGCACTCCGGCCCGCGAGTCCCAGGCTCACAATCAACGTCAATCCAGTTAAAAGGGAAGGAACACGACAGCGCCGGTAGGCGCGCTTTAAATCGCTCAAGGGGTGCCTCACTCAGGATTAGACGCAAGAGTCAAGCGTCCAGTGTACGCCACCGCCGCGAATCCCACAAAGCGCGGTCCGGGCCCAGAGTGGCGGCTCATCCATTGCAAATCATTAGATGTTTTTCGCCGTTACACCGTTGCCAAAATGTGAAGACCCGGCGGTTGGGCGTCGCCAGGCCTCTCCGTTGCACTTCAAACCTATCGACTGCCGACTTTCCTTCTTTTTTTGCGTGAGACTCCTCATCCAGCCTGCGCATAGTGGAAGACTGCCGCCGTCATGTCGTCCCACTGCCGCGTTTCCCGGCTGAACGCCTGCACCGCGGAGAACACCTGCTCCAGCAGATCCAGCGGAGCGGCCTTCGCGTTCCGCGCGCACACGCCCTGCAACCCCTCGACGCCAAATTCTTCCTCCTTCGCGTCACGCGCTTCCGTCAGTCCGTCCGAACAGAACAGCAGCGAATCTCCATACTCCAGTTTCAGCGTGAACTCGTCGTATTGCACTCCGGGGAACAGCCCCGGCGGAATCCCTGCCACCTGCAATACTCGGCATTCACCGCCTCGAATCAGCACCGGGCCCGGCATCCCCGCGCTCGAAATTCTCATCTCGCGGGTCGCTGGAAAGAACAACGCATATTGCAGTGCGGTGTGTCTCCCGGGTATGCCACGCAGGTGCAGCCGTTCGTTCAGTACGCTCAGCACGCGGCTGGTCGTCTGCCCTGTCTTGTGCACACCTCGCAGAGTTCCCACCGCCAGTGCCGCATACAACGCCGCTGGCAGGCCCTTCCCCGACACGTCGCCCACATACAAGCCGATGCTGCCATCCGACAGCTCGAAATAATCCAGGTAGTCGCCGCCTACTTCCGTGACCGGTTGAAATTCGTGCGAGATCAACACGCTGCCGATATGCAACGGCTGCGAGGGCAGCATCGCCCCCTGAATGATTCGGGCTTCTTCCAACTCTTGTTCGCGGAGTTTCTCGATTGCGGCCAGATCCTGCACAGGTGCTGACGTAACCATGCTGGGTTCCAAAGGGGAGGAGTACACCGGGGAGGGAGAGAACGCGGTGTCAATCGCAGAATATCACCTCGAGCCCGAACTGAGTCGTCGGCATCGGGTGTTGTTTCCAAACGCACCATACCCGCCAAAATCCTTGTCTCTGGCTTCCTTGCGCGACACAATCCCCTTATGAAAGGAATCGTCTCAATCATCGTCGTCGCCGCCATCCTCCTCGGCGTCTACTACTTCTATTTGAAGAGGCTGCCTACCACCGACTCCGGCACCGCTGCCACGCAAGCCATCAGTCTCACCGGCGTCCGCAGCGACTTGCTGCAGATCGGCCAGGCCGAACGCAGCAATATCGCCTTGAATGGCAAATGCGCCTCTCTCGATGAACTGGTTTCCTCCGGCGCCCTTACCATGACCCGCACGGGCCGCGATGGCTACACCTATCAAATCTCCTGCTCGGGCGGCTCGGATTTCCAGGTAATCGCTGAACATCCTCCCGCTGCCGCGGGCTCGAACATTCGCTACCCGAAGCTTGCCCTCGACGCGACCATGCAGGTTCAAGAAGTCCAATAATGGCTTTGTAGCTTCTTTTAGCGCTCATCTCCGGGAACATTCCCAGCTTCACTCTCGTATCTATTCATGAGACCGCAGAAAGCGGCCCGGAGTGGTAAGCCGCGGAAGGAGTGTCCTATGGGTGGAGACGTGATCGGATTGGTGGCTGTGGTTTTGACGTGTGGTCTGCCGGTAGCGGCACTCTACACTTACTACCGTGTGCGTAAGCTGCGCACCGAGGAGCGCTTGGCCGCTTTGGCCAAGGGCGCGGAAATTCCCATGGAGCCGGAGCTCTCTCAGTTCGCTCGTTCGCGCCGCGCAGGCATCCTGCTGGTCAGCGGTGGTCTCGGCTTTATGATCATGTTCGCGGCTATTGCGCGCATCGTCAATGAACCGGAAACGCTCGTCGCCGCGGCCTTTGGCATTCTCCCGCTTGCGGTCGGAATCGGGTACTTCCTGGATGCCGCCCTGATTCACCGGGATTTGAAGGCCTCCTGAGTTTGCCGTGCCGCATTGCGTGGAAGCGGGGTATACCCGCCATTTTCTGAGCGGTGCTTTCTGTCGAGGAAAGCACACTCGCTTCCACGTTGTCCGGCGTTCTCCCCGAGCGCAGCGATCCCCCGCTGCGCTCTCTTTTGCCCGCCTGCATTGGCATTCCGCCTCTCGCCTCACAGGTCGCGCCGTCCCCCTGTGCTAAAATCACCCCTCCATGCATCCCGCGATTCCACACTTGCTTGAGCTTCAGCGTCTCGACCTCATAATCGCCACTCTCAACGAGCACATGAATGGCTTACCGAAGCGCGTGCGCGAAGCCGACGCGCAGCTCAATGGTGCTCGTGCCGCTGTCGCTTCCGCCAAGGAAGCGCTGACCCAGGCGCTCGGCCAGCGCAAGAAGCTCGAACTCGACGCCGAACAGTGGAAAGAACGCGCCAAAAAATACCGCTCCCAAAGCAGCTCCGTGAAAACCAACGAGGCTTACAAAGCGCTCCAGCAGGAAATCGCCGGCGCCGATGCCGAAGCCTCCAGGATCGAGGATCTGGTCCTCGAACAGATGATGGCTGTTGAGGAAATCGAGCGCCGCGTCAAGCGCGTCGAAGCCGACTTGAAGGAATCCGAGCAGGCCGTCGCCGCCGAGAAGAAACAGATCGAGGAGCAGTATAAAGACGAGAAGAAACGGGCGGCCGCCGCTGTTGCCGAGCGCGGCCAGGTCGCCCAAAAAGTCCCCGAGGACGTCCTCGACCTCTACACGCGCATCGCCAAAAAGCATCCGGGCTCTGCCATGGCCGAAGCGCGCGGTGATCAGTGCCGCGCGTGCGGCCTCCGCGTCCTGCCCCACATCCTGCAACTACTCACTTCCGATACCGACGAAGAACTTTTCCGCTGTGAGTCCTGCGGACGCATTCTCTACAGTCTCGAACCCATCCCCCACGCCGCTCCAAAATCTGCCGCTGACGGAGCCGTGGGCTCGTGACCTCGCATCGCCGCATTCCTCCTGCGGGTGGCGGGTTGTTTGGCGATGCGCCGCCGGACCCGCCCAAGCGAATCGCCGCCTATCAGGCCAACATTGATGGGGGTTCGCGGGGCAATCCCGGCCCGGCCGCTTATGGCGTGGTCATCCGCAATGCCAAGGGCGAAATCGTGGCTAAACTGAAGAAGTACATCGGCCAGAACACCAACAACGTCGCCGAATACTTCGGCCTGATCGCTGCGCTCGATTATGCGCAATCCCATGAGATTCGCGCCTTGCGCGTCGAAAGCGACTCCGAACTGCTCGTCAAGCAGATGCGCGGCCACTACAAGGTCAAAAGCGAGGATCTGCGACCGCTCTTCGAGCGCGCCCGCAAAATGACGCAAATGTTGGAATCGTTCCGCGTCGATCATGTCTATCGGGAACAGAATCGCGAAGCCGATTCGCTCGTCAATCAAGCTCTCGACGAGGTCTCTCGCCCGAGCCACGCTCAGCCGGAGAAGCCTGCCCAAAAGGAATCCACGTTCCGCTTCTTCGCTCGTTACAAAAATGGATTGTTGCAGCCGGAATCGGAGTTGAATCTCCCCGACGGCGCCGAAGTTGAAGTCATGCTCCGCCTGCGTAAATAGCGCAACATTTGTGAGATTTGTGTGGGGCGCAGTGCGACCTGCGCCGGCGTCTCAACGTCTACGCCGCGTTCGCTTGTTTCGGCCGGTACGGCGACTTCAGCGCGTACGACCGGTACAACGTATCGCGCTGGGCCGGCAGGAATCCCGCGTCATAAATAATCCGCCGTAATTCTTCCTCGTTCGTGCGCCGCGTCACTCCCGCGGCATACACCACGTTCTCTTCGATCAAAATGCTTCCCACATCATCCGCGCCGAACTGCAATCCCACTTGGCAAACCTTGATCCCCGGCGTCAACCAGCTCGATTGAATGTGGTCGATGTTATCCAGGTACAGCCGGCTCACCGCCAGGGTCTTCAGGTAGTCCACCGCCGTCGTTTCCTGAACCTTCTTGCCCAGCGCGGTATTCTCCGCGGCAAAAATCCACGGAATGAATGCCGTGAACCCGCCGGTCTCTTCCTGCAGTTGCCGGATGCGCTCCAGGTGGTTCACGCGGTGCTCCAGCTTTTCGCCGCAGCCGAACATCATCGTCGCCGTGGTGCGCAAGCCGAGTTGATGCGCGGTACGGTGCATGTCAATCCACTCGTCGCTCGTGCACTTGAGCCGGGCGATCTTCCCGCGAATCTCGTCATCCAGAATTTCCGCGCCGCCGCCTGGAATCGATTGCAGCCCGGCGTCCATCAGCCGCTGGATGGTGTCGCGCACGCTCAATTCGCTGACTTCCGCGATACACAGAATCTCCGGTGCTGAAAAACAGTGCAGATGCACCTGCGGATACCGAGCCTTCAGCGACCGCAGCAGATTTTCGTAATATCCAATCTGCAAATCCGGGTGCAACCCGCCCTGCAGCAGAATTCCCGTCCCGCCAAGCTCCAGCATCTCGTCGATTTTCTGATAGATCGTTTCAAACGGCAGGATGTAGCCGTCCTTCGCGCCCAGCGGCCGGTAAAACGCGCAGAAGGAACAATACTCCGTGCAGAAATTCGTGTAGTTGATGTTGCGGTCGATCTGATACGTCACGATGCGCGGATCGTTCTTCTTCAACCGCAGCGCATGCGCCGCCATTCCGACGCCCACCAGATCGTCCGACTGCAGCATCTCCAGAGCTTCTTGTTTGCTGATTCCCACGATCGTTTCCTTGTTCCCTGTTTAGTTTCCGGCCCGGCTCTTTGAAATCACGTCTACGTAGCGCACCGGGCCCCCGGGCTCTGCCGCAAATGCGATGGTCTTCACTCCATCGATCCGCCCCAGCTTCGCGGCCATTCCATAGAACAGCACGAGCGCGTCGCGATGTTCCTTGTCCAGCCGGTAATCGATGTTCTCCGTCAGATACCGCCGCAGTTCCGTGGCCGGCAGCCGTAACTCCGCGGCAGCTTCGCTCGCAATCGCGTCCAGATGCTCCAATCCGAATGCCAGCGAATCCTGGAAATCCTGCACCAGCTCCGGCGTGACCACTTCCTTCCGCGCCGCCCACACGGCCATCACCGCTGGTGAATTCGTCAGCGCGCGCCACTGCTCCACCACATCGTAAATGCGCACCGGCTCCTCGCCCGCCAGGCCCACGGCGCTCGCCGCCACCAGCAACGCTCCATCTTCCTCGCGTCTCCCTTTACCGGCGCACGCAATCGACAATTCCAGCGCTGGGTCTCCAATCAGCAGGGCGGCGTCCGCGCTCTGCAACATAGCCGGCAAATCCGGCTCGGCTTCAAAATACTCCGGCGCAATCTTCCATCTGCCATCGCAAAGAATACGCACCAGCGTCTGCGTGCTGCGCGAACTGCGGTCCAACGCCACCCGCCGCACCTGCCCCATTTGCTTCCGGACAACCAGCAGCAGGCTCCGCACCGTCTTGTTCGACGCGATCGATAAACCCGGAAGGATCACCAGATCCGGCATGCGCTGATACTCGATCGCGGGAATGATTGCCACGTCCGCCGCGCCGGTCCGCAAAGCCTCGGCGCACTGCGAGGGCACGGTAAACGACAGTGCATACTTCCCGCGCAAAGGGCCGTGGGTAAATCCGCGCACCAGTGGCGCGGTATTCAGATATTGCACAATGGAAATGCGCAGCAGACTCACGTCGGCCAGGTCCTTATCAATGCCGCTCCAGTATAGCAAACCCCGCTAAAACAGCGGCTTCTGCCAGGCTTTCTGGACCGTTCAGCCGCTTCAAATGGGTTGTAGGGACCGCGTTTACTGCGCCAGACCGCATGCTCGTGGCAAAGTTCCCGCGCTCTTTGTTTGGTGTTCCCACTTTCATCTGCTACAATTAAGACTTTGCGTATCATATCTTTGGAGTGCAGGTACCAGTCATGGCATTGAAGTGTGAAATCTGCGGCAAAGCGCCGCACTATGGCAACGTGGTCAGCCACGCCAACAATACCCGGCGTCGCCGGTGGAATCCGAACCTGAAGCGAGTTCGCGCTGTGGTCGACGGCGCTCGCAAGCAGGTGCGCGTGTGCACAACGTGCATTCGCATGGGTCGCGTGAAAAAAGCTGCCTGAGCCGACAACCTTGAACTTTCTTCTGAATCACTCACCCCGATTGCAGAGAAAGTGTGGCTTCGCGCGCCACGCCGCGGCGATTCTGCCGCTGGCGGCAATCCTCGTGTCTCTTCTGGCCGGCTGCAAGCAGCAGGAGCGCCACTCGCCGGACGTCTGGGCGGTGGTCAATGGCGTGGATATCAAGCGCGACGAAGTCGAGAAGTATTACCACTCGCGGATCAATCCCGAAGCCCAGGAAACCTCACCGGAAGAAATCCTTTCCGGTAAGCTCAACGTCGTCGAGCAGCTCATCAACAACGAAATCCTTCTGGAACGCGCCAAGAAGCAGAACCTCGAAGCCAGCGACGGTGAAGTGGAAGACAAGTTCACCGAGCTGAAGAGCCCGTACACCGAGGAAGAGTTCCAGCGGAAGCTCAAAGAGGGCGGGATGAGCGTCGACGATCTGAAGCGCGACCTGCGCCGCCAGCTCTCCATCCAGAAACTCCTGAACCGCGAAGTCGCCGCCAAAATCACCATCACCGATCAGGACGTCATCGACTTCTACAATTCCAATCGCGCCCAGTTCAACGTCGCCGAGCCGCAATACCGCATTTCGCAGATCGTCATCACCCCGCGCAAGGATTCCCAGGTGCGCAATCGCAAGAACGACGACGCCACCAACGACGCGGAAGCGCAGCGCAAAGCCAAAATGCTGCAAGACAAGCTCAACAGCGGCGCGGATTTCTCTCAGCTCGCCATGGACTATTCCGAGGATCCCAACACCGCGGCCACTGGCGGCGACCTCGGCTACATTCCGGAATCCTCGCTGAACGCGCCGCAGACCGACCCCAATCTCAAGAAGGCGGTCGTCAGCCTGAAGCCCGGGCAGGTCAGCCCGCCGATTCAGTTGCGCGACAGCATCCGCATTCTGAAGCTGGTGGCGCGTGAAGCGGCCGGCCAGCGCGGCGTCAACGATCCTCAAGTGCAACAGATGATTCGCGACACGCTGCGCAACCGCAAGGAACAGCTTCTCCGCAACGCGTATCTGGCCGTGGCGCGCGACGAAGCTCGCGTCACGAATTACCTGGCGCTGCAAGTAATCGAATCCGCCGGGAAATTGCCCGACGCCGCCAAATCCACTTTGCCCGGCTCAACCACACCGCCGCTGACGACTGCGCCTGCCGTCAACCCGACTCCCGCCAAGCCCACGCCGTAATCCCCGGCAGTTCGGGGAATCTGCTTCCACGCCGTTAGCCCATTCACCAGTTTGGGAACCAGGAGAAGTGTCGGCGCGCCGACCGGAGTGAGGCGCCGTCGCGCTGTTTCTTCCGGAAATTGCCCACCCCCCCTGTTTTGTGCATATCTATCATTCGATGGGAGATGCGGGCGAGTTCGTCTGGAGATGTATCAAACCAAAGGAGTTAGTAAGTCCAGCGCGCTGAATGATTTGCAGGTCGATCCTCGCAAGTTTGGAAATGATTGGAGTTAGCTGCGCGCCCCTGCGTATGTGCAATAATATACTTGACTCAGCAGTGCGGTGCGGAGCAAGATGTGCCAAGGAAAGAAGACTGTGAGTGAAGCTCTGGAGTCCTATGGAACTCTTGCGTATTTATGCTAATCAGTTTGTGCAAAAGACCTTCCACCTTGGTACCTCGATTGACCAACTTACGGGCCCAAATGCCATTGATATATGGAACGATGCTGAGCATCTAGTCAGTCTACGCATGGCATTAGAAGAGCTAGGGGCGGTTTGTGCAACTGCAGAATTGCCGATCACCAAAATGAAGGTGGACTATCTTCTAAAAAATATGGATTTAGTTGCGGATACAAATAATCCATATCGTGCATCTCTGATCGCTAATCTGCCCAACCGGATGGTTGCTCACAACCTGTATGAAATTCGGGACCGCTTAATAGACGAACTCTCGATCAAGATTTTTTTTGAATTGCCCCACTCACGGAAACATTATTTCGATGAACCGTTCTTGGGATGGGAAGGGGTAGTTAAGCGCTTTGAAAATTGCACTCGGGACGTGGAGGAAATGAACAAGTGCTTCGCCCTGTCTCGATATACAGCGGCAATATTCCATGCTCTTCAAGTTGCCGAGTGGGGCGCAATAGAACTCGGTGACCATATTGGAGTCACCGACCCAAAGAAAGGGTGGGGAGCAACGTCAAAGAGGCTGGAACAGTTGGTTGATGGGGGACATACCCAATTCCCACAAGACCTCAAGGTGTCTTTTGATTTCATCGAGCAGATGAATCGAGAAGTGGGATGTATGAAGTTGGCATGGCGACACAAGGTGGACCATGCTGCAAATCGTCTAACCATATTGCCCAACTCTGATTTCACACCCGACATTGCGGAACACATACTTCAATCGGTAAAGGTTTTCATGCTTCGATTGGTGGATGGCATATGAACAATGATGAGTACAACAATTTTGATCGGACAATGCGCGAGCTTCTAAAAGTTTCACATTCGGAGATCAAAACTAAACTGGAGAAAGAGAAAGAAGCGAAAAAGCGGAAGAAATCTAAGAAATCTTCCGCTTCCCACGGACAAGGTGACCGGGCTTAGTTATACGTCGGATTGCCAGTCTTGCCAGTGAGTTCGGAATAGGTGAGGCGCCTTCCGATTGCGTTAGAGGCTACATGCTCGAAGCGAAGACCATCATGAGCGAGTCCCCGCAGGTTGTAGCGGAGAACCTGTTCGTCCAAATATCGGAAGAGATGAAACTCTTCAACGCTAATGTAGGTTCCTTTCAATCCACGTTTGAGCAGGCTCCAGAAGTTCTCCAGCCCGTTTGTGTGAATCTGTCCGTCAACATACCGTTCCGCATGGTCAATAACCTTGTGCTCGAAATCCTGATGCTTGAGATGCTGGTAGGAGTACAGAGCATGAGTGTAGATCGCGCTATGTGCTTTGATGTGGCGGTGAATTTGCGCTTCGATATGTGGTCTCCGGCAGTTGGGAATCACAGCGGCGCGGATTTCTCCACCACGTTCCAACATGCCGATAATCGGAGTCTTGTCTTTGCTTCCAGTTTCAGTGGTGCGGCGCTTCCGCTTGTCGCTGTGCATGAAGCACCACCGATGAAAGTTTCGTCTGCTTCCACTTCCTGTCCGCGTCCACCGATTTTGCCAAGCGATTCATTGTGCATGGCAAGACGAATCCGGTGCAGCATGAACCATGCAGACTTCTGTGTGATGCCAAGAGCGCGGGCAATCTCATAAGAGCTAACGCCATTCTTGCAGTTGGCAATCATCCAAATTGCGACGAGCCACTTATCCAGTGGCAGTGCGGAATCCTCAAAGATTGTTCCAACCTTTGCAGAGAACTGCCGCTTGGCGTGCTTCTCTTTGCACTCCCAGAGGCGACGTGTGGAGATAAAGCGCACGTCTTTGCTGCCACAAGTCGGACACTCGACACCGTTGGGCCAGCGCCGAGAAACCATGAAATTCAGACAGTTGTCGGGGTTGGCGAAGTAAGTGATGGCTTGCTGGAGAGTCTTTGGTTTGGCTGCCATGGCGTTCCTCACTGTGGGAAATATGGCAGAAACGGCTAACTGAGTCAAGTATATTATTGCCCGCGTATGTGCGGAAACGATTGGGGTTAGTGCATCCTTGCGGGATGCTCGATTTGTCAAAGAGCGTTGGGCCAGAGGAGCGAGAGCCCACAGCCAGTGTTCACTGACTGTATTAAACAGTTGAGTATACTACACAATAATAAATAGGTCAAGGAAAATCGAGAGGCGAGGGCGGAACGTTCCGTACCGTCACCGGATTCCCGCGCCAAGTTATCGTTTTTGCTCGTCAGCTTTGCAATTCAGTCGGAATGAAAACTTCACGGTGACTTCGCGGGGCGGATCGACGACGTCAGCCGTTGGCGGAGCCGCCGGGAACTTCCAGTCTCTGACGGCGTCGCGCACTATCCCTTCAAAAAACCTCTGTCCGCTGTACAGGTCGATGCTGGCAACGTTGCCCTCAGCGTCGACGCGGAGTACGACAGACGGCTCGGCTTCCTGCGATGTAACTCGGGCGAGGGGCGGGTAACCCGGCAGAGTGAAGTGAATTGGCTCCACAGGAGTGCTGCTGAGCAATTTCACAGTAGGCTGCGGTGGCAGAATGAGCGAAGCGGCATAAATCTCCGACGCCTTATGGTCTGCTCCGGGGAAAAGGCTGTCGTACTTGCCCGACCTGAGATACTCCACGGTGGCCGGATCGGCCGAAAGCGGCGCGGCGGACCCACGTTCCGGCATCGTGAACATCGGTTTCTCCATCACGCTCGGCCCGGTCAGATCGCGCAGTTTGCTTAGCAACTCCATGGTCCAGCTTGTGTTTTGCGGTGTGCCGGGATGCGCGAGAAACCAGTCGCGTTCCAGAACGCGGGTTTGGATTGTGCGTGTCGTACCACCGCACGTGATCTGCAGTGCAATGTGCGCGCCGCTGAAGTTGCCCTCCTTCGCCTTTCGCTTCTGCTCTTTCTTCAGGGCTTTGTCGGAAATCTTGCAGCGGTCTTCGTCCGCTAGGAGATCTTTCACCGGAAGCGGAGTCGTGTTCTCGACGAATTCGGTTTTTTCCGGCGCCCAACACTTGTTGGCCTGTGGCGTAAGCGTGAACTTCTCGACCTTGCTACCGGTTTTCGCGGCGGTGACGATGAAGATTTCGTAATAGTCGAAGGGTGGCCCGACGTCGAAATAGGTGTTCACCCCGAGGACAAAGCCTGAATCTTCTTCGCTTGGCGGTTGTTGCGCCGCCGCCCCTGTAGCGAGAAGTGAAAGGGCGCTGAGCAGGATCAAGGGCAACGCTCTCATGAAACGCAATGCTACCGCACGGGAATCTTGGAGCGTCGCGACGAAGTGCGGCCAGTCTGAAGACTGGCCACGACACAGGCGAACCGCATAAACATCGGAAAGCGCGGGTCTGAAGACCCGCCGCTACACAAACTCGCCGTCACGGCGGTCGGCGCGCCCAGGAATTACGTTACAATTCGCGCATGAACATGCACCGGATTGCGCTGGCAAATCTGGCGATTCCGCGGAGCGCGGAAGAGTCCGTGGAGGCGGCGCAGCAAGCCATTGCCCAGGCGGGAGCCGCTCGCGCCAGCATCGTGTGTTTCCCGGAATGTTTTGTGCCCGGCTATCGCGGACTGGGCTACCAACCCGCTCCGCCGGACGAGACGTTTCTGGAGCGCGCCTGGTGGAAAGTGGGCGAGGCGGCGAAGCAAGCGTCGATCACCGTGATTCTCGGCACGGAGCGGCTGGTGGAAGGAGCGCTGCGCGCCACGGCGCTGGTGCTGAACGCCGATGGGACGTACGCGGGGTTTCAGGATAAGGTGCAGGTCGATCCTTCGGAGGACGCGACGTACACGCCGGGGCTGGGGCGGCAGGTGTTTCACGCCGGACCGATCACCTTTGGCATCACCATTTGCCATGAAGGCTGGCGCTATCCGGAAACGGTGCGCTGGCCGGCGCGTCATGGGGCGCATATCGTGTTTCATCCGCATTTCAGCGTGGCCGAGCCGGGCGCATTTGTGCCGCGAATCTTTGGCGATCCCGGGAACACGTTTCACGAGAAGGCGGCGCTGTGCCGCGCGGCGGAAAACACCGTGTATTTCGCCACGGTGAATTGCGCGAGCGTCGGATCGCCAACCACCTCGGCGGTGGTGCGTCCCGATGGCACGCTGCTGTGTTATCAGCCGTACGGGAAGGAAGGATTGCTGGTGGCGGCGATTGATCTGGATGCCGCAACAGGATTGCTGGCGTATCGGTGCAAGCCGGTCTGAACGGGAAAAAAGCGCGCGAAGGATGGGCCACACGCAGGCCCGGGCCACCCAGGGGCGGCGAGAGCGCATCTACGATATCCAGCTACACTTCAAAACAACGAGGAGAACATGTACAAACTCACCGCACTTGCCGGATGCACACTTTTCGTGTTGGCCACTTCGTTCGCGCAGACGCCGCCGGCGAGCCAAAGCCTGACCGACAATCCTGTGTTCAAAAAGGATTGCGCGGGCTGTCATGGCAAGAATGCGCAAGGACGCTTCATGGCGGGGCCATCGCTGGTTTCGGATAAAGTCGCGGGAGCCTCGGCGGACGACTTGCGCGGGATGATCACCAACGGCAAAGGACGCATGCCGAAGTACACGGGCAAGCTGTCGGCGGAAGAGATCGACACGCTGGTGAAGGAAGTGCAGGCGCTGAACAAGAAGTAGAAACAGGAACCGCCGCAACCCACGTGATGCGGGTAGCTGACACGGGGCGCGGCTCTATGGTAGTGATAGACGAAGCGCAAGAATCAGGGTGAAGGGCGAAAAGAGGCAGTTGTGGGCGTCATAGACCAACGGTTTGAAAAAAACTTCATGATTACCTCAGTGGACTACGTGTTCAACTGGGCGAGGAAGAGTTCGTTGTGGCCGCTGACGTTCGGGCTGGCCTGCTGCGCGATTGAGATGATCGCATCGACGACGGCGCGCTTCGACATGGCGCGGTTTGGCGCGGAAGTGTTTCGTCCATCGCCGCGGCAGGCGGACCTGATGATTGTATCCGGCACGGTGACGTTGAAGATGGCGCAGGTGATCCAGCGGGTGTGGCAACAGATGCCGGACCCGAAGTGGAGCATTTCGATGGGCGCGTGCTCCAGCGTGGGCGGCCCGTTCAATGCGTATTCCGTGCTGCAAGGCGTGGATCGCATTGTGCCGGTGGATGTGTACGTGGTGGGATGCCCGCCGCGGCCGGAGGCGCTGTTCTACGCGCTGATGAAGCTGCAAGACAAGATTGACGATATGACGCTGGCCAAGCGGCCCACCGAGGTGCGGCTGCGCCCCGAAATGGTGGAGCAGTTCAAGAAGAACGTGATGGTGGCGCAGGTTCCCGAACCGCGCTGAATGGCAGGGAATCCCAGGAGCTGAACAGGTATGGCCTTTGTCAGAACGGTGAAAGTGGAAGAAGTGCCGCAAGGGAGCGTGCGCGAGTTGGTGGTGGAGGGCAAGGCCGTCGCGCTGGCGAATATTGGTGGGAAATTTTACGCGATCAACAATACGTGTCTGCACCGCGGGGGACCGCTGGGGCAAGGGGTGCTGGAGGGCAAGGTGGTGACTTGCCCGTGGCACGGGTGGCAATTCGACGTGACGAACGGAAAAGTCGTGCAGAATCCGGCAGTTGGCGTGGATTGCTACGCGACGGAGATCCGCGGGGAAGATGTGTTTGTGAACGTGCAGGACTGACGCGGCGCGGCGTTTTTATCTAACCCAAACAAAATGAGAGATTTGGTACGGGTGGCGCCGAACAGGACCAGATTGGTCCGGCTTTCCCCTGTGGAAATGCCTTCTATCCCCCATATTTTGTTTGGTTTTCGACACGCGTCCGTGTATTCTGCGTCCGAATTCGGAGCCGATGGCCACAGCGACCCCTCAAACCCGACACTACTGGATCTTCAGCGCGGACCCTCATCACTACCACTGGGACACACTCTTCGTTAAAGGCAAGGAGATGTGGCACGGTGCGGGCGCAAAACCGGACGCCATACGCGCTCTCAAACAGGTGAAAAAGGGCGATCGCGTGCTGTGTTATCACTCCGCGCCGGAGCGCTCGCTGTATTCGATTGCGGAAGTGACGCGCGATCCGTATGCCGACCCGCATGATTATGACGGAAAGAATCTGGTGGCAGACCTACGCGCGTACGAGAAACTGCCGCGGCCGGTCACGTTGACGGAGATGCGCGGGAATAGAGAGTTGCGCAAAGTGAAGCTGCTGAAGAATGTGCGGCTGATTATTTCTGCGCTGACCGAAGCGGAGTACCAGGAATTGTTGAAGATGGCCGGGATCGTGGCGATGCCCGGCGTGCCGTTGCCGTAGACGGATAAGGTACGGACGGCCTGCAAACCCGCTGGTTACTCATCGAAAATACCAAACATTTTGGCGGGCTGTTGCGTCTTACAGCTGCAGATGACGTGGTTGTGTCTTCCTAACTATAATCATCGGCCGAATCGTCTGAGAGAAGTTCGGGAAGTTTCCGGAGGAAACGGAATGCGCGTATCGCCATCCGCCGTATCCGAACTACCACAAGAAATAGACGCGCCCGGCGCAGGCTGACGAAGGGCTACTTCAGCGACTGGGCAAACAGCCAGGTAGTCAACTCGGGCTCGGCGTAAGCCTTGTCCCAGGAGTTGTGGCCCACGCCGGGATATTCGGTGTAGTGAACATCGCCGCCGGCGGCTTGCAGAGCGGCGTAAAGTTTGCGCGAGCCGTCGGGAGAAACCGTCTCGTCGGCGCCGCCGTGGAAGATCCACACCGGAGTTTTGCCAATCTTCTTGGCAACATCTTCGTAGCTCTTGGGGTCGTCGGGATACGTTGTGGCGACGAGTTCCGGGTGCATTTGTTTCAGGTGCTCGGGAAGCACAATGCCGCCGCAGATGGGCACGACCGCGGCGAACTTGCCGGGGTACTTGGCCGCGATAGCCCAACTGCCGAAGCCGCCCATGGAAAGGCCGGTGAGATAGGTGCGCTTCGGGTCACCCTTGAACTCTTTGCTTGCTGCGGCCAGCGCGGCCAAGGCCATTTCTTCCATCTGCGCCGACGGCCACCAATGGTCCTTCAGGCATTGCGGCAGGACGACGACGGCGTTGAATCGGGAACGGTCCAGGCGAATGGCGTGGGGCAAGCCGACATCGGTTTGCAGCAAGCCATCAGAGCCGCGCTCGCCGGCGCCGTGGAGAAAAAGGATGATCGGCCACTTCTGTTTTGAAGACCAGCCCTCGGGGACAAAGACCTGATACTTGTAAACTGATCCCTTTACGGAAATGGTCCGATCGAGAAATCCAGTCTGGGTGCGCGCCATGGAGCGCGGAGCAGCGGCCAGCGAAAGAATCAGACAACCTGCAACCAGGAGTGATGGGAATCGCACAGGCATCTCCTTCCGCGAAAAACTCTAGCACGAACGCAACAGGCGACAGAAGCCGGTGTGTGATAGTTTGAACGAGCACGATATGCCTGAGCTGCCCGAAGTTGAGACCGTTGCGCGCGGTTTGCAAAAGCTGGTCGCTGGCCGAACGATTGTCAGCGTGTCGCTGGGCAAGACCGATTTCATAGACAACGCTCCGGAGATCGAGAAAGGACTGCCCGGGCGAAGCATCGTTGCGGTCGAGCGGTATGGAAAGTTCCTGTTGATCCGCCTGGGGGGCGCGGCGGGGCGCGAAACTGGACAGATTGCCGAAGAGAGCGCGCTGCTGGTGCATCTTGGCATGACCGGGATGCTGCTTCCGCAGCCCGTGGCTGAGCCTGCGAAAAAGCATACCCATGTCGCGATGCTGCTGGACGACGGACGCGAGTTGCGCTACGTGGATCCCCGGCGGTTCGGGCGCATGGCGTATCTGGAGGGCGAGAGCCTGCGGAGCGAGCTGCAACGCTTTGGCGCGGATCCACTGGCGGCAAGTCCGCAAGAATTTGTAGAGCGAATTCAGGCGCGGCGTGCGCGAATCAAGGCGCTCCTGCTGGACCAGAGTGTGATCCGCGGCGTTGGGAATATTTATGCGGATGAGAGCCTGTGGAGAGCGAAGGTGCATCCGGCCCAACTGGGTGCGCGCCTGACGACCGCGCAGATCGGCCTGCTGTATCGCGCGCTGCAGGAGATTCTGCGCAAGGCCATCGCCCTGCACGGATCCTCGATTTCCGATTTTCTTGACGCCGACGGCATGCCGGGAGAATATCAACGGCATCATCGCGTGTATGGCAGAGAAGGGGAGCGCTGCGTTCGCTGCGGCACAGTCATTCGCCGCGCGATTGTGGCGGGGCGGAGCAGTTACTATTGCCCGAAGTGCCAGAAAGCGCCGCGCGGATTCAGGATGACGCGGGTGAAGCAGAAAAGCGGGTCAGCTGCGTCTAATAGGAAAAAGAAATCCACAAAGCGGTAGATGAGGGTGGGGATGAACATTCATCGGAAAGCCTTAATCGCGGTCTGCTCGCTGGCGATGCTGATCGGCACCGCCACGTGGAAAGCACGAGCCGCGACTGAAGAGTCGAATTCGACGGTGGCAGTGGACGCCGCGATTCTCGGCGAGATTCGCGATCACAGCGAACTCATGAGCAATCTGGAGTATCTGTCGGATCGCATCGGGCCGCGGCTGACCGGTTCGCCGCTGCTGAAGCAGGCCAACGATTGGACCGCGGAAATGTTCCGCAAGTATGGACTGGAGAATGTCCACCTGGAGAGCTACACCATCGCGCACGCCTGGATTCGCGGAACCGCCACGGCGCGGATCCTCGCTCCGACAGGACATCCTTTGACGATCGCCTCCGCGGCCTGGGCGCCCAGCACCAGGGGCGTAGTGCGCGGCAAGGTGGTGTACTTCGACGCGAAGAAGCCGGAGGAGTATGCAAAGTTCCAGGGCAAGCTGAAGGGCGCAATTGTAATCACCCAAGATCCGCAACCACTTTCGCCGCCGCGCCAATTCGACCCGGACTTCATCGCTACCGCCCGGATGCAGGAACCTCCGCCGCCCGTCGGCCAGCCCGCGGCTCCCGACCCGTATGACAAATATCTGGCAGACGCGAAGAAACAGGCGGATTTCTTCGTGAAAGAAGGGGTGGTGGTTGTACTGCGCGACTCGAACAAGCCGCACGGGCTGCTGAACATGACGGATGCGACCTTTGTGCCGTTCACCATGGGGCCGCTGCCAATGGCATTCGTTACCGGCGAAGGCTACCGCATGATCTTCCGCATGCTCAAGAGCGGGCCAGTCGAGGTGGAACTGCAAATCAAAAATTCGCTCAGTGCCAAGCCGGTGGAAGTGTTCAATACCGTGGCGGATTTGAAAGGCTCGGAGAAGCCCGACGAGATGGTCATTCTCGGCGGACACCTGGATTCGTGGGACCTGGCGACCGGCAGCACCGACGACGGCACGGGTTCGATGGTGACGCTGGAGGCCGCGCGCGCACTGGCGAAATTGAAAGTGAAGCCGAAACGCACGATTCGGTTTGTGCTGTTCAGCGGCGAAGAAGAGGGCTTGATTGGCTCGAAGGAGTACGTGAAGGCGCACAAGGACGAACTGGGCAAGGTTTCTGGCGTGCTGATTCACGACACTGGAACAGGACGCGTGCTGACCATTGGCATGCACGACGACTATGCGGCGCGCGAACAGATGGACCAGATCATTGCGCCGCTCGGTGAATTGAAACTGCTCGAACCGTCCATGCGGCGAACCAATGGCGAGGATAGCTACTCGTTTGCCGAGGTGGGCGTGCCAGGTTTCTGGTGTGTTCAATCCCTGGCGGAATACCGGCTGACGCACCACAGCCAGTCCGATACCTTCGACAAGATCTGGAAGGACGACGTGAATCAGGGAGCGCAAGTGCTGGCGACATGGGCGTACAACACGGCGAACCTGCCCACGTTGCTGGCCAGGAGGCCGTTCACTCCGCCGAATCCGGCAACCGCGGCAAAAACGGAAGCCACGACGGAAGAGGCGGCCAAACCGGACCCACTCACGGAAACGGATAAGAAAATCACGGAACAGGTGAAGGCTGACGAAGAACAGCTCAAGAAGGACCTGACGTATCTGAGCACGAACATCGGTCCACGAGTGACTGGGTCGCCGCAAATGGATCGCGCCAGCCATTGGACGGAGGAACAATTTCAGGCGCTGGGCCTGGCGAATGTGCACCGTGAGCCGTGGACGATTGCGAACAGTTGGACGCGGGGCAGCGCCACTGGCCGTGTCACTGCGCCGGCGGTGTTCGATCTGACCATGGCGACGGTCGGGTGGGCTCCGGCGACGAATGGAACGTTGAAAGGCGAGCTCGTGATTGTCGAAGCGGCGAAAGTCGAGGACCTCGAGCAATACAAGGGAAAACTTGGCGGCAAAATCGTGCTGCTGAAAGGCGCGGCGGATTTGGAAGCGCCACAGAACCCGCTGCTGACGCCGTGGGGGCAGGGGACGATTCCCATCATGCTGCCGAAGGGTATCGATCTGGAAAGTTATGGCAAAGCGCGCACGGCGACCATGAAGATGCTTGCGGATGAAAAACCCGCAGCGGTGTTGATGACCTCGGAAAAGATGTTCGGGCTGTTGAACATGACTTCGCTTTCCCGCGAATACCAGCCCGGAACGTTTCCCGCTGCGATTCTTACCCGCGAAGATTACTTCCATCTGCTGCGCCTGGCCGAGGGAGGGACGCCGTTGCAACTGGAATTGAATCTGCAAAGCTCCTTCAGCGGAAAACCGGTGGAGGTCTATAACACCGTGGCGGAGCTTCGCGGGTCGGAGAAGCCCGACGAAGTGGTGATCATTGGCGGGCATCTGGATTCGTGGGATCTGGGAACCGGCGCGACCGACAATGGGACGGGGTCGATGGCGGTGCTGGCGGCTGCGCGGGCCTTGCAGAAGCTCGGACTGAAACCGAAACGCACGATTCGCTTTGTGCTGTTCAGCGGAGAGGAGCAGGGGCTGAATGGTTCGAAGGCGTATGTCGAAGCGCATAAGGCGGAGCTCGCGAAGATTTCTGGCGTGTTGGTGCACGATCTGGGCACCGGAAAAGTTCTGACCATCGGATTGATGGGGAATTACGGGTTGAAAGAAACGATGGACCGCACCCTGTACCCGCTGGCAGAAACGACCGGGTTGGTGGAGACGTCGTTGCGCTCGGAAGGCGGCAGCGACCACGTGCCATTTGACCGCGCCGGTGTGCCGGGCTTCTGGTGCCTGCAAGACGCTGCGGACTACGAGAAGATGCACCACTCGCAGGCGGATACGCTGGACCATGTTCGCTGGGACGACCTGATGGAAGGCGCGCAGGTGCTGGCGGTGTTTGCCTACAACGTGGCAGAATTGCCGGAGATGCTGCCCAGAAAGCCTGCCAAAGCCGAAGACAAAAAATAGATGCGAGCCGTCGTTCAGCGCGTCAGTCGAGCCAAAGTCACGGTGGAAGGACGAGTCACCGGAGAAACCGGGCCGGGACTCATGATTCTGCTCGGCGTGGGGAAGGAAGATACGCCGGCGGTGGCCGTTTCGATGGCCGAAAAGCTGGCGAATCTGCGCATTTTCGAAGATGCGGCAGGGAAGATGAACCTGTCGCTGCTGGACGTGAAGGGTGGCGCGCTGGTCGTGTCGCAATTCACGCTATACGGCGATGCCCGGGGACAACGGCGGCCCAGCTTTATCACGGCGGCTCCGCCGGACCTGGCGAAAACGCTGTACGACGAATTTTGCGAAGCGTTGAGGGAACTCGGCGTGGCCGTGGGCACTGGAATTTTTCAGGCGATGATGTCCGTGGAGTTGGTCAATGAAGGGCCGGTCACAATCCTTATCGACTCGGACAAGACGTTCTAAGAAGGCCGCGGGAAAAGCGCAGCCCGGAGAAGTGTGGACTGCCGCGAAAGCTGTGGCGGAATTGCGGCGTTATGGCGAACAGCGCAATGTGGAAGGCATGGCGCGGTTCGGGATCCGCGCGAGGCACGTGCTGGGCGTTTCCAAACCGAACCTGGACGAGATCGTCCGGCGAATCGGTAAGAATCACCAACTTGGATTGCAATTGTGGGACAGCGGGATTCACGACGCACGATTGCTCGGCATGCTGATCTCCGAGCCGCCGAAAGTAACGTCGGCCCTGATGGAACGATGGCTGCGCGACTTCGATAATTGGGACGTTTGCGACGGCACGTGCTGCCACTTGTTTGTGTTCGCGCGGTCGGCGTGGCAAAAAGCCTATGCCTGGACCAAACGCCAGCCGGAATTCCAGAAGCGGGCCGGGTTTGCGCTGGCGGCGTTTCTGGCCGTTCACGACAAAGAAGCGCCGGACGAGAAATTTCAGAAGTTTCTGCCGATGATCGAACGGGAATCCTGGGATGAGCGCAATTTCGTGCGCAAAGCGGTGAACTGGGCGCTGCGCAATATCGGGAAACGGAATTTGCGATTGAACCGTGCAGCGATTGCGTGCGGCGAGCGAATCCGCCGGCAGGACAGCCGGGCGGCACGCTGGATTGCGAGCGATGCGTTGCGCGAGTTGAGAAGCGAAGCGGTGCAGAATCGCCTGAGACGGAAGAGGGCGTAATGGCCGTGGGCAAGACGACGATTCGAAGAGCGCGCGTGGGCGACGTACAGCGTATTGCCGAGCTATCCGGCCAGTTGGGGTATCCGGTTTCCGTGAAGGAAATGGCGAAGCGATTGAAGGGCGTGCTGGCCGCCAACCACGGAGCGTGCTTTGTGGCGGAGGCGGACGGCTCGGGCGTAATCGGATGGATTCACGTCAGCGTGATGCCGCTGCTGGAAGTGGAGAGGCGGGCGGAAGTGAACGGGTTGGTCGTGGACGAAGCGGCGCGAAGCGGTGGCGCGGGCTGGCTGTTGCTGCAGGCCGCCGAGAACTGGGCCCGGAAGATGCGCTGCGCCGGCATGTCTGTGCGTTCGAACGTGCTGCGGGAGCGCGCCCACGGCTTTTACCTTCGTCACGGATATGAGCACTACAAGACGCAGAAGGCATTTCGTAAAATACTGTAAACCAGGTCGGCCCCGGATTTTAGGGGAAACTCTATCGTAATACGATAAAATCTATGGACATGACGAGCGGCATCAAGGAACGCGAATACCGTGGTCTGGCTGAACTGCGCTACCGCTTGCGGCGTTTTATTCAGGAGGGCGACGCCACAGCGCGGCAGGCGGGGCTGGAGCCGCAGCAATACCTGCTGATGCTGGCCATCCGCGGCCTGCCTGACGGGCTTACCGCTACGATCAGCACCTTGGCCGCGCGGCTCTCGCTGCGCCACCACAGCACGGTGGAGTTGATCGATCGCATGGAGGCCCGCGGGTATATCCGGCGCGTTCGCGGCAAGGAAGACCGGCGACAGGTGCTGATCGCCTTGCAGCCCAAAGGAGAGAAGCTGCTTGAGAAGGTGGTCGCGCAGCGAATCGTGGAACTGCGGTCGCACGGCCACGCGCTGGTGGGCGCAATCAGTGCGCTGCTGCAAGCACGCGACCATTCAGCCGAACCCGCCGCAAAAAAACGCGGGAAGTCCGCCGCAAAGTCCAGGTAACAACTCAGAAGGCGCCGCCGCCCCCGCCGCCACCGCCCCCTCCGGATCCGCCGCCACCGCCCCCAAAGCCGGAGCTGCCGGAGCTCGTGGGAGCGGAAGACATGATGTCGCCCGCCTGCGAACTCAGCGAACTCAAATTGCCCACGAACGATGACGGATAGAACGTCGGACCGAACGAGCTGCCCTGATACCACTGCGGTGGCTCGGTCAAGATGCCCTGGAACGCCTTGCTCCAATTTTTTTCGACGCCGAGGGCCATGGCGAAGGGGAGAAATTTCTCGAACATTTGAGGAGTCTTGATCATGCGATTGAAACGGTCGGACTCGACGTGCTCGAGGAAATCCTTGAAGCCGAGAAGCTGCTCGAGGGCGCGCGCGCCGGCAATCGTTCGCGCGGACATGAACCAGCCGAAGCCGCAGATGATCGCGCCGGTGAGCAATCCGGCAACTATGAAGGAAAGCGGCGCCATGCCGGAACTTTTTGCGTACGAGACGCCGCCCCAGATCATGAACAAGCTGGCCAGGACGCCAAACCCGACGTAGCCGCTGCGCACGCTGTCAGGGCGCTTGGTGTAATAGCCGCGGCCGACTAAGGACATGAAGATCTGGCTCTTCATGGGCGAAATGTTTTTGTAGAACTTGTTTTTCAGGGAAGTAAGCGAAACGGTTTCTTCGACCGCGCCCTGCTCGAAGATGCCGCCGAGCAGTTGTTGCTCATGCGCTTTGAGAGCGGCCCAGTCTGCGACGGGCTTCTTGAGGTGGAAGAAATATTCCTTGGAATGGGTGAGGCCGAGGAGATGAGAGACGTCGCGCTCCTCGATGACCAGGTACCCGCGAACGGCGAGATCGACAATGCTCGCGGTGATGTCGCGCATATCGACGGAATTATCCACCAGCGTCCCGATCTCCCCGGGAGAAAGCTGTTCGGGAGGCTGATATTGCGCGGCGATGGGGCGAAGCGCGGGATCGCGGCCGCGGGTCCACCACCACCAGAACATCAGCGGGAACACGAGCACAGGAATAATGATCGGCCAGTTGCTGCGCAGGTAGAGCAGGAACAGTTCCAGCCGCGTCGGTTCGTGCAGCACGCCCTTATCGCACGCGATGGCGATGGTCAGGCCTTCGCGCGGGGCAAGCGCGGCGCTCGTGCGGACATCCACGCCGGAACCGACAATCTCCGCCGTGGCGTCCTGAGCGCGCGAGCCGAGGACCCCCGTGAAAACCTTGGTGCGCAGATTCTGAACTTTTTCCGGGAAAACAATGTGCGCGGAGGCGTGCAGAATGGGCACTTCCCAGTAGTTGCCGGTGATGTTCCAGAAGAACTCGTCGTGATCGGGGAAGAAGCGCAGCGCATTCGAAATGATGTAGCGAATCGAAATGGTGTGAGAGCTGTCGTCGGCGATGGGAACGTAAATCTTCAGGTGGCGGTACTGGCGCTGCGTGCTGGATTCAAATTTCAGGGGACGGCCGTCTTCCTCGATGCTCTTGACCCTGAGGTCGTAGGAATAATTGAGGCCGTTCGGGCCGGCGTACTGAATGGGAATGTCGCGGTAGACGCCGTGCCACGGGCCGCCGATGAAATGAAACGTAATGTTTTCGGTGACGTCAGTGCTGCTGTCGGCCGAAATGACAATCTCGGCGTTGAAGTCGGAAATTTCGTAGCGGCGCTGGGCAAAGGCGCTGGAAGAAAACAACAGGAACAGAGCGCCAAACAGGCCGGTCAACCACAGGCGCGATGTGCGGGAACGGGCCATACCGATCGAGCGAGCCAATCAGGCGCCCGTGGCGGGAGTGCCGAAGCTGACCTTGGGCGCTTCGCGTTCGGCGGCCGACGACACTTCAAAGAACTCGCGCTGCTTGAAGCCGAGCATTCCCGCCAGAATGTTGGTCGGGAATTGCAGGATCTTGGTGTTGAGGTCGCGGACCACGGCATTGTAATAGCGGCGGGCGTTCTGCACGGTATCTTCGATCTGTGTGAGGGAATTCTGGAGCGAGGTGAAACTCTCGATGGCGCGCAGTTGCGGATAGGCTTCGGAAAGCGCGAAGAGGCTTTTCAGCGCGCCGGAGAGCATATTTTCGGCGGCGGCCTTGTCGGCGGGGCCAGTGGCAGACATGGCGCGATTGCGCGCGTTGATTACCGCTTCCAGGGTGCCCTTTTCGTGGGCGGCGTAACCCTTCACCGTCTCCACGAGATTGGGGATGAGGTCGTAGCGGCGCTTCAGTTGCACGTCGATGTCCGCCCAGGCGTTGTCGCATTGCACTTTCAGGCGGACCAGGCTGTTGTACATCCCGATCCCGAACAGGATGAGCAGCACGAGGATTGCGAGTAGAACCCAACCAAACATTGGACGAGCCCTCGATCGTTTGGATTGAAATCCGTGAAACTAAAGACACTATACGTGCCGGGTCGCGCTTAGTAAAGAATTGGGCAACCGGGTTTTCTGGATTGCCTAACTAATATATACTTGCCCTAGTAAATCTTTTCCAGGCCTCCCTCATGCTTTTCAAGACTATCAGCGCCTCTGTTTATGGTATCGACGCTTATCCCGTCGAGGTCGAGGTGGACGTGGGCTCCGCGTACATGAAGGACTTCAACGTGGTGGGCCTGCCGGACAACGCGGTGAAAGAAAGCCGCGAGCGGATCAAGTCAGCGCTGCACAATTGCGGCTTCGAATTCCCTTACGGGCAAGGCGTCACGATCAACCTCGCGCCGGCGGACCTTCGCAAAGAGGGCTCGGGCTTCGATCTGCCGATGGCCTTGGGAGTCGTTGGCTGCCAGGGCCAGTTTTTTGGCAAGGCGCTCGATCAAATGATGTTTCTCGGGGAATTGTCGCTCGATGGCAGCGTGCGCCCGGTGCGTGGCGCGCTTTCCGCGGCGATTGCCGCGCGCGAGAAGGGCCTGAAAGCTGTGGCCGTGCCGGAGACGAACGCGCGGGAAGCCGCTGTCGTCGAGGGGATCAAGGTATTCGCCTTGAAATCGCTGCCGCAGGCGGTCGACCTGGTCAATTCGCCGGAATCGTTTCAGACCGTCCATGTGGACGCGCAACAGGTGCTGAGCGAAGCCGCGCAATATGCCGTGGACATGCGCGATGTCCACGGGCAGCAAGCCGCGAAGCGCGCTCTCGAAGTAGCCTGCGCGGGCGGCCACAACATTTTATTCATCGGCCCGCCGGGCGCCGGCAAGACCATGCTCGCCAAGCGTATCCCCACGATCCTGCCGCCCATGTCGCTCGAAGAGGCGATCGAAACCACGCGCATTCACAGCGTCGCGGGTACCCTCGAGAACTGCCAGGGCCTGGTGGGCACCCGGCCGTTTCGTTCGCCGCACCACACCATCAGCGATGCGGGACTGATCGGCGGAGGAGCGGTCCCCCGGCCGGGCGAAGTGTCCCTGGGGCACGACGGCGTGGTGTTTCTCGATGAATTGCCCGAGTTTCAGCGCAACGTGCTGGAAGTGATGCGACAGCCGCTCGAGGACGGGTCCGTCACCATCGCCCGCGCCGCGGTCTCCGTTACGTTCCCATCGCGGTTCATGTTGGCTGCGGCAATGAACCCCTGCCCGTGCGGCTATTTTGGCGACCCGACGCGAGAGTGCCATTGCACCGCGCCGATGATTCAGCGGTACGTCTCGAAGATTTCAGGGCCGCTGCTCGATCGCATCGATATCCACATTGAAGTGCCGGCGGTGAAATACAAGGAACTGCGTGCACCGGCCGTCTCGGAAGATTCAGCAGGCGTGCGGAGCCGCGTGATTGCGGCCCGGCAGAGACAAACGGAGCGGTTCAAGGCGGAAAAGCACACCTACTGCAACGCGCAGATGGCCCCAAAGCTCATTCGCAAGTGCTGCGAGATCTCCGCCGACGGCGAAAAGCTCCTCGAAAACGCGGTTACGCGGCTTGGCCTATCGGCCAGGGCGCATGACCGGATCTTGAAGGTGGCCCGAACGATCGCGGATCTGGACGCGGCGGCGGATATTCAGTCGAAACATCTGAGCGAGGCGATTCAGTACCGTACTCTGGACCGCAGTTACTGGGCTTGAGGACAGCTCGAAATAGGACAAAGGTGGCTATCTTGGAGGCAAACGCTCCATTGACTTCGCTTTGCCCGCTATGTTACGTGTAGTTACGCCTATTTATGTCTCAGGGCTGAAGTTAAACAGGCGGGAATGACGCCACAGGCAAAGCACCTGGAAGCCATACTGGATACGCACGTCGAGAGCGTCAATCTCGCCGAAGAGATGTGCCTCCGTGTAGCCGAGGCTGTGGGGTTCAGCGAAGACGAGTGCTACCGCATCGGCATGTCGGTCCGCGAAGGGGTCATCAACGCCTTCCACTACGGCAACCAGGAAAAGCCCGACAAAAAGATTCACCTGGCCGTCGATCTCACCACCGACAAGATGACCATCCGCGTCATGGATGAAGGCAAGGGATTTCGCCTGGAGGATGTGCCCGACCCGCTGGCCGAAGAAAACTTGCTGAGCACCTCCGGCCGAGGCATCTTCCTGATGAAGACTTTTATGGACGAGTTCAACGTGGTTTGCGGCCGCACCGGCGGCGCGGAAATCATCATGACGAAAAAGCTCCCCCATTCGAACAACGGAAATCACGGATCGCCAGCGTCGGATATCGCTCCGAAGCAGGAAGCGTAGGAACGCAATGCCAGGTTTGTTTGCAACAATCCGGGAAGTTGGGCCAGTCTCCATCGTGGACCTGAGCGGGCGCATCGCTCTCGGTGAGGGCAGCGCCTTGTTGAGGAAGACCGTTCGCGATCTCCTGGACGGTGGCCAGACGCGGATCCTCCTGAATCTGGGTGACGTGAATTACATCGATAGCTCTGGCATCGGCGAACTGGTCAGCGGGTTCACCGCGGTCCGCAATCGCAGCGGAGAATTGAAGCTGCTGAATCTTACCAAAAAAGTGAACGATCTGTTGCAGCTCACCAAGCTCTTCACCGTGTTCGACGTGTACTCCGACGAACACACCGCGGTAAGTAGCTTCCGGTAGGTTTCCCACGAAATTCCAACTGCTCCACGGCCAATCCTTCGGATGGGTCACCAATCCCCGCAGCACCGGATTGCTGTGCAAGCGATATCCTCACATTCGTCATCTGCTTTACTCTTCCCCATCTTCACTCCTCATCAAACGCGTTCCGCACTTGACGTGGTGACCTTCCAACCGTAAGACGTTAAGAGAGAAGACGCGCGCGCGTGCTCCACGAACTCAAACTCGCCTTTCGCCAACTGCGCCTCGCTCCCCGTTTCTATCTGCTCGCCTCTCTCACTTTGGCTCTGGGCATCGCCGCTGCCACCGCCATCTTCAGCCTCGTCCACGGCGTGCTCCTCCGCCCGCTCCCTTTTTCCGCCCCAGATCGTCTCGTTGCCATCCAGACTCTCGAGTTTCCGGCCGGCGAATCGGGCAACACGCAATCTCAAGCCGGCTCTCCGGCCGAGTCCTCTTATCCAGACTTCCTCGACTGGCGCAGCCGCGCACAATCGCTCGAAGGCATCGCCACCTATTCCTGGAGTTCCAGTCGTAAGTTCACTCCTCCCAGCACCGGCAAGCCGCGTATCATCCACGGCCCTCACGTTTCCGCTGATTTCTTCCAGGTCCTCGGTGTCTCTCCGCAATATGGCCGCGCCTTCACCCGCGACGAGGAAGCCACCGGCAACTGCTCCATCATCCTCAGCCACGATTTCTGGGTGGCCGAGTTCGCCGCTGACCCAAAAGCCGTTGGCGGCCCTATTCGCCTCAGCGACAAGCCTTGCACCATCGTTGGTGTCATGCCCGCTGGCTTTGCTTTTCCCTTTCAGAGCCATCCGCCGGATTTCTGGGACACCACCGCCATCCTCTCCGGTTATCCCGGCGCGGTTTACTCGCAACGCGGTGAACACTCCGCCAATGTCATCGCTCGTCTCCGCGCCGGCATCTCCGCCGCCCAGGCCAACTCCGAGCTCAACACCATCCAGCGCTCCCTCGCCTCCACTTATCCCGAAGACCGAAACTCTTTCGCCGTTGTTCTCACTCCGCTCCTGCATCATGTCACTGGCGACATCCGAGAACCACTCCTCCTGCTCTTCGCTGCTGTCGCTGCGGTCCTCCTGATCGCCTGCGTCAATGTTGCCGGACTCCTCCTGGCTCGTGGCCTTATCCGTAAAGGTGAGTTCTCCGTCCGCATCGCCCTGGGCGCCAGCCGCCTCCAGATTTTCCGCCAGGTCCTTATCGAATCCGTGATCTTGTCGACACTCTCGGGCCTTGCGGGCATCATCCTGGCCAACTTTGCCCTGAAATTGTTCGTCGCGGTGGTGCCTGCCGATTTGCCGCGCCTTCAGGAAGTACACGTGGATGGCCCGGTTCTACTCTTTGCTCTGTTCGTCTCCGCGCTGACCGGTGTGTTCTGCAGCATTCTTCCCGCGTGGAACGCCACCCGCTCCGGCTCCGCTCTTGAACTGAAATCCGGCCGCGCCACGTCCGCTTCTCCGCGCGAACACAGGCTCCATGGTGGCTTGATCGTCGCTGAAATTGCCGTCAGTCTTGTCCTGGTCGCCGGCGCTGGTTTGCTCATTCGCAGTTTCCTGGAAACCACGCGCGTCCGCCCAGGCTTTGAACCTCACTCCCTCCTCGCCTTTCGCCTCGGCATGTCCACAGCGCACTATCCCCGAGAGAAGGCGCCCGCGTTCCTTCGGCAGGTTCAGTCTTCGCTCGGCGCCCTTCCCGGCGTGCAATCCGTCACCGGTTCGTATCCACTACCCTTCGCGTTCGACGGGTGGGCCAATTTCGATCTCCCCGGCGTCCCGCGCGATCCTTCCAACCCCGTCGGTGCCAAGTTCACCAGCGTCCAACCGCGCTACTTCGAGACCATGCGTATTCCTCTTCTTCGCGGCCGCACCTTCAACGAACACGACACCGCCGAATCCAAGCCGGTCGCCGTCATCGACTCCGAATTTGCTCACACCTTCTTTCCTGGCGTCGATCCCATCGGCAAATCCATTCGCCCGCAACTGGAACACGATTCCTCTCGCCCTTGGCACGAAATCGTGGGTGTCGTCGGTGCGGTCCGCACTACCGATTTAACGCAGGATCTTCAGCCCGGTTTCTATTTGCCCTTTGAGCAGGACAACAACGAACCCCAAGGCATTATCCTCCGCGTCAACGGCGATCCCCACTCCTACATCTCCGCGGTCTATGCCAGGATCGCCGAACTCGATCCTGACATTCCTCTCTTCGACATCAGCTCACTCGACGACCGCATCTCCCTCTCGACGGCCTATGCCCGCTTCGAGGCCCAACTTCTCTCTGTCTTCTCTCTCGCCGCTCTCCTCCTCGCTGCCGTTGGCCTCTACGCCACGCTCTCCCAAATGGTCGCCCGCCGGACGTTCGAAATCGGTGTCCGCGTCGCGCTCGGCGCGCAACCCGCGCAGATCTTTCGTCTCATCGTCCAGCGCGCGCTCGTCCTGGCCCTGTTCGGCCTCGCGATTGGCTTAGCCGCTTATTGGTTTGTCGCCCGCCTCTATACCGACTTGCTCTTTGCTGTCTCTCCGCTCGATCCCTGGGCCACGGTTATCGCGACTGTCGTACTACTCTCCACCACCTTCCTTGCCAGTCTTTATCCCGCTCTCCGTGCCATGCGCCTCGACCCGGTCCAATCCCTCCGCGACCTCTGATCTGAACAGAAACTGAGCCCGAACGTTTCCATCTGATATCCGCTTCTCGCCCCTGATTTTCCTTTACACTGTAATTATTATATGGTAATATATCTTATATCTAATTCAGTATGTGGCTGGCAGGACCAGCCACTGGGGCTCGCTCCGGACCCCACCGCTCTTTGAAAACTGAATCGCTCGCCAATGGCTCTAACTCCTTTCTTTCTGCCACATCGACAGCCTGTACGCGTAACCCTATTTATTCCAGGTACTTCCGCAAGGGGGGTGGGGGAGGGGTGCCGATTATTGTTAACCAGTGCATAAGCGGCGCTGATTCCAAGGCACTTCTGCCGCGCTTCGGGCCTCACCTGTACGGTACAAATCACGACAAACCGCCGCGCGTGCGGCACAATCGGAACGTATGACAACCGCTGCCGACACAGCGTGGATCGTGGAGCGCGCCAAGGAACTTGGTTTTGCGTTGTGCGGCATCGTGCGCGCGGAGAAGTTCCCGGAGTTGGACCGGTTTCCGGAATGGCTCGAGCTGGGTTATGCGGGAAAGATGGAATATCTCGAAGACCCGCGGAGACAAGATCCGGCGCTGGCGATGGAGCGCGTGCGCAGCGTGATTGTCTGCGCGTTGAATTACAACACGCAGCATCCCTACTCAACGGAAGCTGCGGCCAGCCACGCACAGGACGATACCGGGCCTCGAGGATGGATTTCGCGCTACGCCTGGGGCGACGACTACCACGAGGTGATGTGGGCCAAACTGAATGCGCTCGAGACTCGGCTGCGCGAGAAGTTTGCGGAACCATTCGCTGCACGCGCTTACGCGGACACCGGGCCGATTGCCGAGCGTATCGCGGCCAAGTACGCAGGACTGGGTTGGCTCGGCAAGAATACGCTGCTGCTGAACGAAGAGCTTGGCTCCTGGTTTTTTCTCGGCGTGCTCATGACGTCTCTGGAGCTGACACCGTCGCTCGGTCCAGCGGAAGCGCCGCCCGCCGACCTGTGCGGGAATTGCCGGCAGTGCCTCGATGCGTGCCCGACGGAAGCGCTCACCGAACCGTACGTGCTGGATGCGCGGCGGTGCATTTCGTATCTGACGATTGAATTGCGCGGCGAGATTCCAGAGGAGTTTCGCGAACGAATTGGCTGGCAGGTCTACGGCTGCGACATTTGCCAGGATATATGCCCCTTCAACCGCAACGCGCCCACGACAGCGATGGCGAACTTTGAGCCGCGCGTGGCGTTGGCAGGGCAATCGTTGTGGAAGCCGAGCCTCGAATGGTTGGCCGGAATGAGTGAGGAAGAATTCCGCCAGGCGTTTCGAGGCAGCGCGATCAAACGGACCAAGTGGCGCGGGCTGGTTCGCAACGCGTGTATCGCATTGGGCAACGCGTCGATCGCGCACGACACGGCGGAGTACAGCAGAATCCTGAGTCTACTCGCCAGACTGGCGGAGTCCGAAGATTCCGGGATAAAAGCGTCTGCCCAATGGGCGCTTTCGCGCATCCAACCTAGGCCAGCCTGACTCGAGTGCGCCCGCTCGGGTGGATTGGTTGAGCACAATAGGCTGCTGGCGCTATACTTTCGCACGCGAGCCCTAAACGCCCATCGTACCTGGGAGAACCTGTGAATCGCCGCGATTTTCTGGTCAAGACTGGTGTTGTGGGTGTTGGCGTTCTCGGGGCAGGAGCGGCGGTGCCGGGTGTGCTCCAGGCCAACGCCCGGTCAGTTTCGGATTCCGAATTCAATATGGAGGAAAAACCTGTGGCATTTACTGTGCCCCCTTTGCCGTACCCATTTGACGCACTGGAACCCTACATCGACGCGAAAACGATGGAGATCCATCACGACAAGCACCACGGCGCCTACGTGGCCAACCTGAATAAGGCCCTGGAAGGGCATGCGGACCTGCAGGCCAAATCGATCGACGACCTGATGAAGAATCTGGATGCCGTGCCGGAAAACATCCGTACGGCGGTCCGGAATAATGGCGGCGGCCACTGGAACCATTCGCTTTTCTGGCTGTTGATGAAGAAGGGCGGCGGTGGCGAGCCGAAGGGAGATTTGGCTGCGGGGATCGACGCGAGCTTCGGGTCGTTTGCCGAGTTCAAGAACAAGCTGAAGACCGCCGGTCTGGGCCGCTTCGGGTCGGGCTGGGCGTGGTTGATCGTGAAGGATGGCAAGCTGGCCATCGATTCGACGCCGAATCAGGACACGCCGTACCTGCTGGGTGGGAAGGCAGTGCTGGGCATCGACGTGTGGGAGCACGCCTACTACCTGAAGTATCAGAACCTGCGCGCCGACTACATCGACGCGTGGTGGAATACGGTCAACTGGGATAAAGCCGCGGAAATGTACGACGCCGCGCGTAAGTAAAAATCATCGCACGCAACAACAGAAACGCCCGGCTGGATTGTCCCAAGCCGGGCGTTTTGTTTGTGCTCTGAAATCCGGTTTTAGGCCATCATGCGTGGCCGAGCCAACGGCAGCACTTTCCCGCGCATCACTTCGCTCTGAGGCATCGAGTGAAGCTGAGGAGCAGGATTGCTGATCGCGGAAGGCAGCGGCTTCATGACTTGTTGAGAGGCTTCGCGCATCAATTCCATGCGGCTGCGAACCTTGAACTTCGACAACAGCGACGACACATGGAACTTGACGGTGCGCTCGGAAAGATTAAGCTCGGAAGCAATCTCCTTGTTCGCCAGACTGCGCAGAATGCCGTCGAGAACTTCTTCTTCGCGCCGGGTGAGTTTGACACTGGTCTTCACACTGTGCCCGGCTTCGAGCAATCGCTGGGCTTTAAGAGTAAGGTCTCCGAGATTCTCGGGAGCGGCGGGAACCATAATGAGGTAATCACTGGGGGATTGGCCGCGAACCATGCAATGCATGGCGAGCAAACCAGCTGCATGATCGACGGGCAATTCGCCGCCGGGTCCAGCCTCAACATGAAAATGCGCGGTACCCGTTGTCTTCTCATAGAACAGGTAGACGCTGTGAGCAGAGGACTTCGGCTGGGGGACCGATTGAGTTACGACATTTCTGCGGATTAACTTCACGTGCACTCCTCCGTCGGTGCCTCGTGGTGGGAACGAGACGGCCTGGTTTATTTGATCGTTCTTTACCTCCCGACAGGGAGGTGGCCGGACCTGCCGACAAGAAGACAAGGCACAGAACCGGGGGGGCGACCCTCAGTTACGTCACCACGCGTGTAGACACAGCCCCTAGGTTCGAGAAGGAGTCCCTGTCAACTTGCTAAAAACTACACCTGACCGAAGAGGGGTTTAGCATCCAGCATGCCGTACTGTCAGTATTTACAGCCCATGATTTTTCAATCACTTAGGAAAACTTTTGCACACTTTCGTCCAAGGGCTCGGCGGTAGAAATTGCCCACCCCCCGCATTTTTTTCCTTTTTGTGAGGGAGTTCAGGGCCGCACGATGCGGGTCTGATCGGGGGAGAGGA
>Ga0335071_10000191_pt1 | contig 70984 bp, 70 predicted proteins | sample Lox_Sample_15_FD_206724 | JGI IMG/M metagenome (GOLD analysis project Ga0335071, IMG submission 206724) | Soil microbial communities from Loxahatchee National Wildlife Refuge, Florida, United States - Lox_Sample_1.5 | ecosystem: Environmental > Terrestrial > Soil > Wetlands | place: USA... | reverse complement strand
GTTCGAGAACCCCATCTCGGGGGGGGTGCAGGGGCAGGCCATCCCTGCCTTTTCGGTAAACGCCCTGCGCACTCCCCGCTCATCGCGATGGTACCCGCATCGGCGACTACCCCGGAGACCGCTATGCCCGATACTCGCTCCCGCGTCGCTCGGAAGGAGCTACTAACCGCCCGCCTCTCTCCTGAAAAGGCCGTAGCCTCGGTGGAGGTTCACGAGGTCACGCTCGAAGCCGGCCAGCCGGTCCCGCTCCACTTGCACCCGTGCCCGGTCGTGGGGGTGATCCGGTCTGGCGCCATCGCCTTCCAGATCGAGGGTCAACCGGTTCAGCATCTCCATCCCGGAGAGGCATTCTACGAACCCGCCGGGATCCGCGTAGCCCGTTTCGACGCCGAGGGCGAGGGGACGGCGACGTTCACGGCCTTCTACCTGCTCGCATCCGGGGAGCGAGAGATTGTCCGGTTGCTCGACCGGTGATCGCCGACGCGGAACGTGGTGATGACCTGCAGGTGGGAAGCGCCCACGGCTAAAGAAAGAGCGGTTCAGTGCGTAGCAGCGGCCACAGCCCAGTTCCAGCACCGAGACGCGAGCCTTGGGATGCGTTCGCCCATTCGCGGAAATCCGAGCATCCACGCTCCGGGTGGAAGGGCCGATAACCCCGTACGGGGGCCGAATGGGCCAGGGGGCCAGAGCGGGCGGGCAGGCGGAAGATCGCTTCCCCCCCTGCTACCCGGACCGTCCGATGCTCCTCGGGTCCGTTCACGTCGGGGCTACGCCACGCCCGAACGCCGCGACTAAACATCAATCCAACCGCGAAAGGAGCACCCAATGCCGCTGCGGATTGGCGACGAGGCGCCCAACTTCAGGGCGCGGACCACGGAAGGCCCCATCGACTTCCACAGGTGGATCGGGGACGGGTGGGCGATTCTCTTCTCTCACCCCAAGGACTTCACGCCGGTCTGTACCACCGAGCTCGGCTACATGGCACGCATACAGCCCGAGTTCGAGCGAAGAAACACGAAGATCATTGGCCTGAGCGTCGATTCGGTCGAGGACCACGCCCGCTGGATGAACGACATCGCCGATACACAGGGCACAAGACCGAACTACCCCATCATCGGCGACTCCGATTTCCAGGTGTCCAAGCTGTACGACATGCTTCCTTCGACGGTGAGCGGCGACGCGAAGTCGCGCACCCCGGCGGAAAACCAGACGGTTCGCACGGTCTTCCTCATCGGACCCGACAAGAAGATCAAGCTCATCTTGATGTACCCGATGACGACCGGTCGGAACTTCGATGAAGTGCTGCGCGTGCTCGACTCGATCCAGCTCACCGCCAAGTACAGGGTCGCCACACCGGCGAACTGGAAGCAGGGCGAGGACGTCATCATCGCCGGGTCGGTGACCGATGAGGAGGCCAGACGGCAATACCCTGGAGGCTGGAAAGCGCCCAAGCCCTATCTCCGCATCGTTCATCAGCCGGGCGTATAGCGTTCCGCCCCAGCCCGGGTGCGTTGCCTCAGGCGTGCTGGTCGCTGCGGGCGCGACTAGGTAGATCGCTCTGACCGCCTCATACAGGGCGGCTGCGGTCGAGGTGGCTGAAGCCCGAATCCGAAGACAGCGACCGCCTCCTCGCGTCCGTCGTCTTCGAGGGCGGAACCCGGTGGTCGGCGGCACCCGCAACGTGCTCAGGGTGATGTGCCTGCCGCATCGAGCAGGGTCCCCTCCGGGATCCTCGGGCGGTCGCCCGCCAGCCAGCGGGGGACGGGGAGCCCCTTGGCTCTGAGGTACTCAGGGTTGAAGAGGCGGGTGGCGTACCGCGTCCCCGAGTCGCAGAGAATCGTCACCACCACATGGTCGGGCCCGAGTTCCCGGGCCATGCGCAGGGCGCCGGCGACGTTGACGCCGGTGGAGCCGCCGAGCACGAGCCCTTCCTCCTCGACGAGGTCGAAGACCGTCTGGATCGCCTCTGCATCGGGGATCTGCCAGCTAATGTCCACCGTGAGCCCCTCGAGGTTTCGGGTGATGCGGGCCTGGCCGATCCCTTCGGTGATCGAGCTCCCTTCGGCCTTGAGCTCCCCGGTGGTGAAGTAGGAGTGAAGGGCCGCACCGGGCGGGTCCGCCAGGCCGATCTTGACGGCTGGGTTGCGCTCGCGAAGCGCCGCAGCCACACCGGCCAGGGTCCCACCCGTCCCGACCGCGGCGACGAAGGCGTCCACCTCGCCGTCCGTCTGGTGCCAGATCTCCGGACCGGTGGTCTCGTAGTGGCCCTGCCGGTTGGCGACGTTGTCGAACTGCTGGGCCCAGACGACACCGTTGGGCTCGGTCCTGGCGAGCTGCTCCGAAAGCCGCTGGGCCACGTGGACGTAGTTGTTCGGGTTGCGGTACGGAACGGCTGGTACCTCGTAGAGCAGGGCGCCACCGATGCGCAGCGCGTCTTTCTTCTCCTGGCTCTGCGTCTCGGGGATGACGATCACCGTTCGGTATCCCAAGGCGTTCCCCACCAGGGTGAGGCCGATCCCCGTGTTCCCGGCGGTTCCCTCCACGATCACGCCCCCGGGGCGGAGGAGGCCGCGGCGTTCTGCGTCGAGCACGATCGCCAGGGCGGCGCGGTCCTTCACCGAGCCTCCGGGATTGAGGAACTCGGCCTTGCCGAGGATCTCGCAGCCCGTGAGTTCGGAGAGGCGCCGCAACTTGATGAGCGGGGTGTTGCCGATCGCGGGGAGAGCACCGTTTCGATAGTCCATCATGGCGAATTGGGAACCGCGGATAGCGTGCGAGACTCAGCAGGAGAAGTCGACGCCCTCGCGGGTCCTGGGTGCCTGCCCTGAAAGACCTCGGCCGCAAGCGACGGAGAGGGAGAGTGCCGCGTGTGCTCGCCCTTCGGGTGGGGCCGGGTGCGGGGTGAGGCCCGGGATCCGCGCTCGGTGCGGCAGTTCAGCCACCTCGCCGAGGCCCTTATTCCCGGAGGTGGCCCGGCCGTCGGGCGGCGGGCCTTGGCAGAAGCCTCGGCCGACCCCACCAGACCCCCTCGTCCGCTTGACCGGATGGACGTCCGCTCATAGTATTCGCCATCCGCTATGTTGGATACGCGGGGAGACCCGACGAGAACGCCAGTGTCCCACGAGTCCCCCCGCCGGCCGCCTCCCGAACCCTTGGACCATCTCGCCTGGCTAGAGGCCGAGGCCATCCAGGTTCTCCGCGAGGTGGCCGGCCAGTGCTCCAACCCGGCGCTGCTGTTCTCCGGCGGCAAGGGCTCGGCCTGCTTCTTGCGCCTCGCGGAGAAGGCGTTTCGCCCGGCCCGATTCCCGTTCCCCCTGCTCCACATCGACACCGGCCACAACTACCCCGAGGTGGTCGCCTTTCGCGATCGCCGCGCCGCCGAGCTGGGGGAACGCCTCGTGGTGCGCACGGTGGAGGACTCGATCCGGAGAGACCGGGTGGTTCTTTCGCATCCCCGCGAGTCCCGTAACCGCCACCAGTCGGTGACGCTCCTCGACGCCATAGCCGAACTGGGGCTCGACGCCTGCATCGGCGGCGCGCGCCGGGACGAGGAGAAGGCGCGGGCCAAGGAGCGGGTCTTCTCGTTCCGCGATGGCTTTGACCGGCGAGCTTGACGAACAGGGGGAGGAGCTCCGGCTCGAGGTCCTTCCCTGCGGGGGGCGCTGTCCATCTCACGGCGTTCTCCTTGGGCCGGGACCTGCCCCGGCGACCATGGCTAGACGTTTATCTTTTATAACGGATGCCCCGTTGTCAACGGCCCGGGCTCGTGTCTGGCGCTCCTGGTGGGGTGTCCGCTATAACAGAACCCCCTCCAGCCCCCCGGCGGTGCCGCCCATGTCCGAACAGGCCCATCTCGACCCGAACGTCCCCGGCAACCCCGCCTATCACTTTCGCATCCTGCCGCCCGGCTCGCCCGGCCAGGTGGGCTGGACCGAGAGGGCCGTCCTGGTTCCGAAGGCGGGAATCGCCACCCGATGCGTCCACGCCGGCGTGCAACCCGATCCCGCCTACGGCGCCGTGATGCCGCCCATCTACCAGACCTCCACCTTCGCCTTCCGCGACGTCTGCACCAACGTCGGGTACGACTACACCCGCAGCGGGAACCCCACCCGCGCGGCGCTCGAGGAGGCGCTCGCCCTGCTCGAGGGGGGGGCGGGGGCCACCTGCACCAGCACCGGGATGAGCGCGGTCTTGGTGGCGCTGAACCTCCTACCCCAGGGGAGCCACCTTCTCTGCACGGTGGACTGCTATGGCGGGACCTTCAGGACGCTCGAGCACGCCCGAGCCGCCAACGGGCTCAGGATCACCTACCTCGATCTCGGGGACCTGGCTGCGGTGGAGGCGGCGCTCAGGGAGGACACGCGCCTCGTGTGGATCGAGACCCCCTCCAACCCGCTCCTGCGCCTGACCGACATCGGGGCGGTGGCCCGGTTGGCCCACGCCCGCGGGGCACTCACCGCCGTGGACAATACCTTCCTCTCCCCCGTCCTGCAGCGCCCCTTCGAACACGGCGCCGACCTGGTGGTGCACTCGACTACCAAGTATCTCAACGGTCACAGCGACGTGGTGGGCGGGGCGGTGGTGGTGGGGCCGGGCCAGACGCCCCTGCTGCAACGCATCCAGAGCCTCAACAACCTCCTCGGCACCTCCCAGAGCCCGCACGATGCCTTCCTCGTGCTGCGGGGACTGAAGACGCTGTTGGTCCGGATGCGGGCCCACGAGGCCGGCGCCCGCGCCGTCGCGGAGTTCCTGGCCCGCCACCCCCGGGTAGCGCGGGTGCACTACCCGGGCCTCGAGGCACACCCGCAGCACGCGCTGGCCCGCCACCAGCAATCGGGCTTCGGCGCCATGCTCAGCTTCGAGCTCCCCGACGGAACACGGGACCGCGTCGACCACGTGCTCCGGACCCTGCGCTGGTTCACCCTGGCCGAGAGCCTGGGCGGGGTGGAGAGTCTGGTTGCCCATCCCGCTACCATGACCCATGCCTCGATGACCCCGGAGGCCCGGCGCCGGGCCGGCATCACCGATGGCGTGATCCGCCTCTCCATCGGCATCGAGGACCCCGAGGACCTCATTGCGGATCTTGCCCGGAGCCTTGGCTCCTTGCCGCGGTGAACTGTCCAGCCCCCCGGGAGAGGTCGAACGTCCTTCCCGCGTCGATCGCTCCTGAAGAAGCCGGCTCGAGCGGCTACAGGGACGAGGCCCTCGCCGAGCTCCTTCACCTCGCGCGGAGAAGCCGTCGCCCACGAGGTCCCGGTGAGCCCTGACCGAGCCACCCGGGGCCATTCCGGGTGACGCCCCTTGGAAGGCTCGGGTCGTCTTGTGAAGGACCTCTCGTTGGCCCTGTGCGCCTCCGACGGCGCTCGCTCGAGGTTGAGACGAGCGACCGCCGATGGGCATCACGAGGTGGCTTCGGATGAGGCTCCGGCGACCTCCCCGCCGTAGCCGAGCCGCCGGGTCATCTGCTTTCCGGCACCGTCCTCCACCCCTCGAGCCCTGCCCTCCGGGCACCGAGGCAGACAGCCGCCCTTCAGTCAGGTCGTCGCTTCCCCGGGCAACGTCCTCGCGCCTTCCCGGAGCCCCGGAGCGCTGACCGCAGCGATCCCGGCGAGCACGAGCACGGCGCCGACGCCGAAGGCGAGGCTCACCGGCTCGTGCAGGACGAGCACGCCCAGGCTCACCCCGAACAGGGGGGTCATGAACGAGAACACCGCCAGCTCCGATGCGACGTAACGCCGGAGGAGCCAGAACCAGGTGAGGTAGCTCGCGAAGGACACGATGAGCCCCTGGAAGAGGAGGCTCGCCCACGCGACCCGGGTCAGGGAGACCTGTCCCGCCTGGCCAGCCAAAGCGGCCGAGAACAGGAGCAGCACGAACGCGGCCGAGAGCTGGTAGAGGAGGGTCTTCGCGGGGGGTGCCTCCGAGAGCGCCGAGCTCCGGATCACGACCGTCGTGGCTCCCCAGGAGGCGCCGGCGAAAACGCCCAGGGCATCGCCGCTCAGCGTCCTGAGCGACACCTTTCCGCCCAGCCAACCGCCCGCAAACGCCACAGCGATCCCGGTGAACGCGAGCACGATTCCGAGCCACTGACTGCGGCGGAGGCGCTCCGCGCGGACCGTGAAATGAAGCCCGATCGCCGTGAAGATGGGCGAGGTGTAGAGCAGCACCGCCATGTGCGAGGCCGTGGTGCGGCGCAACCCCTCCGCCACGAACAAGAACTCGGCGGCGAAGAGAGCTCCGGCGTAAAGCCCAGGCCGAAGCGTTCCGTCCCGGATGAAGAGCCTTTCCCGGCGAGCCCACATTAGGAAAAGGACGAGAGCGGCGCTGATTCCCGAACGCAGGCCGACCTGCATCACCGGGACGACGTCGGGGGCCGCGAGCTTGATCGCCACCTGCTGCGCGCCCCAGAGCGCGCAGAGCAGGACCATGGTCGAGACCGCGAACGCGTCGAGAGCCTTTCGCCCCACGCCCATGCCCGGACCGCCGAACGCCGACCCATCTCGGCGGGGCGGATGATCCCACTGGCGAAGTCCCGCGATATACTTCGAAACGGACAATCGCTGCCGCGATTCCGTCATGGCGAAGCACATCCGCACCCCGCTCGAGGAGACGCTCCCGCACCCCGTCTTCTTCCGCACCGACAGCCTGGAACCGGACTCGTCCTACCCGCGTCACCGGCACCACTGGGGCGAGTTCGTGCATGCGTTCAGGGGCGTGATCGAGCTCAAGCTCGCCGATCGTCACTACCTCGCTCCCCCTCAGTACGGCATCTGGCTCCCGCCCGAGGTCGAACACATCGAGCTCAACCGTCACGAGGCGACCTTCTGCTCGCTCTACCTCGCCCGGGAGAGGTGCGGCGCGCTCCCCGGGCAGCCGTGCGCCCTCGCGGTGAGCCCGCTCCTCAGGGCCCTCTTCGGACAACTCCGCGCGCGGGGGATCGATGCGCCCCGCACCCCGCGGGATGCCCGGCTCGTCGAGGTGCTCGTGGACGAGCTCATCGCGGCGCCGCGCCAGGGAACCTACCTGCCCACCTCCGAGGACGCGCTCCTCCAACCGGTGTTGACCGCATGCGAGGCGCACCCGGAGGACCGGCGGACCCTCTCCGAGTGGGCCCGGAAGGTGCACTCCACGGAGCGAACCCTCACCCGGCGCTGCCGTCGCAATCTCGGGATGTCCTTCGGCGAGTGGAAGCAACGACTTCGAGTCGTGAGGGCGCTCCCGATGCTCGAAGAGGGGCGGTCCGTCGAGTCGATCGCCTTCGACCTCGGGTATAGCAGCTCCTCCGCCTTCATTGCGATGTTCCAGAGGATGATGGGCGCTTCGCCCCACAAGCTCCGCAGGGCAGGCGAGCTTGCGATGAGCTCCTCGCCCATGAGGTCCGGGCTCCCCGATGTGGAGAGGCTTCGGGTAGCGCCGTCGTCCCACCGGCCGTGAATGCACGGGGCCAAGGCCTCAGGCCCGACCTTCCCCGCCGCCACTTCCAGGGGACGCGCGGCTACCGGAGCGCCATCACCACGGCGCCGGCGGCGACGAGGGCGGCGCCGGCGATGGTCTTCGGAGTTGGTGCCTCCCCCAAGAACGCGAAGGCAAGCACGACGGCGAAAACGACGCCGAGCTTGTCCACGGGCGCAACTTTCGATGCCGGCCCGAGCTGTAGTGCCCGGTAGTAGCAAAGCCAGGACGCACCCGTGGCGAGCGCGGACAGCACCAGGAAGACGAGCGCCCGGGATGGCAGCCGTAACGGATTCTGCCACTCACCACGGGCCCCGACGATCGCGCCGGCGAAGGCGAGCACCACCCAGGTCCGGAGAAAGGTCGCGAGGTTCGAGGGGATCCCGCTGACGCCGATCTTTCCGAAGATAGCAGTGAGCCCGGCGAAGAAGGCCGAGCCAAGGGCGTACACCATCCAGCCAGGGAGGAGCGAGCGCATGACGCATCTTCTCACGCGCCCGCGAAGGTGTGCTTCAACGCTTGGAAGGAGGGTGACCCGAGGAACTTACCTCCGGGTTCGGAGAGCGGACAAGACGCTTCTCCCGGGAGGTGGTCTTGCGTTACTCGGGCGACGGCCGAGCTACGGCTCGAGGCCCCCCTCTCGCCACCACTCAGCTTGCTAGGATCCACCGAGCACGCGGCCGAACGCACGCGCGAGCATGACCGCCATGAGCAGCCCAACGGGGGCGACGGGTAGGGCGTGCTGCAGTCGGCGCACCTCGAACCGACCGACTCGCGCGATGAGAAAATACGGGGCGAGGCAACTCGGGGCACCCCACAGCACGTTGGCCATCGGCGACGACATCCCTCGCCGGGTTGGCGACGCGAATGGGCTTGGGAACGGCCGGCCGGAGACCCCGTTCACGAAGCGTGACAAGGCGACGAGGAACGCACCGCCAAAGAAGTGCGCGGCGTAGGTGTACGAGCGCATAAAGCCTCTCCGAGCTCGTGCCCGAGGCCACGCTGCCCTGCGGGATGACGAGTGGGCCTCGCAACGGAAGCCTCGTGACCCAAGTACGGTGGAGAGTTCCCAGGGCGGGCCTCATTCGGTGGGTCGAAGTCCGCAGCGGGGTACTCGCTCGCCCGGGTGTCGCGCCGTCCCGATGCTGGACGCGGACGGCTCCATCATCGAGTGGTTGGGCGCGGCGAGCGATGTCACCTCAAGGAAGGAGGCCGAGGTCGCGCTGGAGAAGGCCAACGCGCGACTGAGGGAAGCGGACCGAGCCAAAGATGAGTTCCTTGCCGTCCTGTCCCATGAGCTCCGGAACCCCCTCGCGCCCATCCGCAACTCCATCGTGCTCTTGCGGCGTGCCGAACCCGGAGGTGCACAGGCCCAGCGTGCCGTGGATGTCATCGACCGCCAGACCAGCCAGCTGGCCCGAGTGGTCGAGGACCTCCTCGACATCACCCGCATCACCTCAGGGAAGGTCAGACGCCACAAGAGAGTCGTCGGCCTGGCGGAGGTCGTGAGGAGCACCGTCGACACCACCGAGTGCTGTTCTCCGCGAACGAGATCTCGCTCCAGTACCAGGAGGATGCGGATCCCTCATGGGTCGAGGTGGACCCCACCAGGCTCATCCAGGTCGTCGGAAACCTCCTTCAGAACGCGGCCAAGTTCACGCCGAGGGGTGGGCACGTCGTCGTGTCGCTGGGCAGGTCCGAAGGCCAGGCGGTCGTACGAGTTCGCGACGACGGGGCCGGCATCGAAGAGGCGACACTCGCGCGCCTGTTCAAGCCGTTCATGCAGGCCGAAACCACGCTCGACCGGACTCAGGGCGGGCTGGGCCTCGGGCTCGCGCTCGCGAAGAACCTCGTCGAGTTGCACGGCGGCCATATCGTCGGGTCGAGCTTTGGGATCGTCAAGGGCTCCGAATTCCTCGTGTCGCTCCCGCTCGCGGCTAAGCCCGCGGCTGCGCCGCAACCCAGGAAGGCGGCCGGGCGCGTTCGGCGCCACGTCCTCGTCATCGAGGACAACCAAGACCGCGCGGCCACGCTTCGCGAACTCCTCGAAATGGAGGGACACAAGGTCACGGTCGCCCACGACGGGCAGGAGGGGCTGAATGCCGCCGTCGCGGAAGACCCGGACGTCGTCCTGTGCGACCTGGGCATCCCCGTGCTCGACGGCCACCAGCTCGCTCGCCGGCTCTGGGCGGCCGGATCTCGCGCCCGGCTGGTCGCGTTCACGGGGTATACGAGCCGGGAGGACGTCGAGAGGGCGTTGGAGGCCGGCTTCGATGACCACCTCGCGAAGCCGCCCGACCTCGATAGGCTCTTCGAGATGGTCGAGCGGCCGGGCGGACGGTGCCGCGCTCGTCGGCGTAGGGCCATACCGCTCCCTTCTGAACGAGGGGCCGGAAGGCGACGCCGGGGGCGGCGGCGCGGTACAGGATCGCTCTCGGCCGCGGCGAGCGGCCCACCCCGCACAAGCGAGCCGCGCCGCCATCGGTCGGTGCCGGCTGCCGGGTCGGCCCGAGGGCCGCCCTCCCCGCCCGAGCTGGATGGGCGCCGGGGCCTGCGATCCGGCACCGCGCTCAGGAGGTAGAAGGCGGGATCGCGAGGAGCGCGCAGAATCGCTCGACATCCACGTTCCCGCCACTCAGCACGACCCCGACGCGCTTCCCCGCGAGGCGATCCTTCATCCCTCTCGCCCCCGCTAGTCCGAGGCAGCCGGTCGGCTCGACGACGAGCTTCATCCGCGAGGCGAAGAAGCGCATCGCGTCCACGAGCTGCGCGTCGGTGGCGGTCAACACGTCCTCCACCTCCCGCTGGATGATGGAGAACGTGAGCAGGCCGAGGTGCTGCGTCTGCGCGCCGTCAGCGATGGTCTTCGGCGTGTCGATGTGGATGATCGAACCGGAGCGGAACGACCGCTGCCCGTCGTCCCCCGTCTCCGGCTCGACGCCGTACAGCTTGCAGGCAGGCGAAAGGGCCCGCGCGGACAGGGCCGTGCCGGAGAGGAGCCCGCCTCCGCCCAGGGGGGCGAACAGGGCGTCGAGCGGCCCCACCTCCTCGAGCAGCTCCTTCGCCGCCGTCCCCTGGCCAGCGATGACGTCGGGGTGGTCATAGGGCGGGATGAGGGTGAGGCCGTTCTTCTCCGCCAGCTCCCGGCCGATCTTCTCGCGGTCTTGGGTGTAACGGTCGTAGACCACGACCTGGCCGCCGTAGCCCCGGGTCGCCGCCACCTTCGCCGCCGGAGCGTCGTGCGGCATCACGATGGTGGCGGGGATGCCGAGGAGCCGGGCCGAGAGCGCGATGGCCTGAGCGTGGTTTCCCGAGGAGAAGGTCACGACGCCGGCGTGCCGCTGCCGCTCGTCGAACCGGGAGAGGGCGTTGAAGGCACCGCGGAACTTGAAGGCCCCCATGCGCTGGAGGTTCTCACACTTGAAGAACACTCTCGCCCCGAGCTCCAGGTCGACGGTTCGCGAGGTGAAGACGGGAGTGCGGTGCGCGCGGCCCCTCAGGCGTGCCGCGGCGGCGACCACGTCGTCGTAGGTGGGGAGGGCGGGGGCGGTCACGGACCGGAGGATAGCGCGCCGCCCCGGGCCCGCTCAGGACAGTTCGGGGAGTGGTTCGGTCTGGTGCGCGGGCGCGCTCGCATCCGCGATGCCTCGTCCTCCGGCCCACCCGCTGGGTGCACCTTCGGGACCTGCCGCCTGCGGTATCCTGCCGCTCGTGCAACCCGTCGCGACTCCGCCGCTCACCCGAGGGTGGCGCCCAGGGCTCCTGGGCGACGTCGTTGCCCTGCAGGCCCGTTGCTACGCCAAGGAGTGGGGCTTCGGTACGTTCTTCGAGGCGAAGCTCGCTCGGGAGATGTCCGAGTTCGCCGGACGCTACGATCCAGCACAGGACTTGGTCCTCTCTGTCGCTTTGCACGCCCGAACTGCCGGGTCGATCACCATCGACGGAAGCGATCCCGCAGCTCCCGAGCGCTTCCTGCACCTGCGCTGGTTCATCGTTGACGACAGCCTGCGTAAGCGGGGGATCGGCCGAGCGCTCCTCGACACCTGCCTCCGGTTCGCTCGCACCACCGGCCGCCCCGGCATTTACCTGTGGACGTTTGCCGGGCTGGAGGCCGCGCGCCGGTTGTACGATGCCGCGGGTTTCCAGTTGGTCGAGGAGCACGTCGGCACGACCTGGGGAACGCAGGTGGCGGAGCAACGGTTCGTCCTGACCCTGAGCTAGGCCCGGATCCGTGGCCAACAGGGGGGAGAGATGCCGTCCAATGCCTTGACGGCCACTCGACGACGGCTTCCCCTCCGGGTGAACGATGGGAAACGCCCGATCCCGCTGTCGAGGGTCTACCAACTTCTCGAGCCGGGGCCGGTCGTCTTGCTCACGACTGCGGGCGCCGCGGGCCCAAACGCGATGCCGATGTCTTGGCACACCATGATGGAATTCGAGCCGCCGCTTGTCGGGTGTGCGGTGAGCGACCGAAACCACAGCTTCAAGACGCTCCTTACGACAAGAGAATGCGTCCTCAACATCCCTACCGTGGAGCTCGCGTCCAAGGTGGTCGGATGCGGAAACACCTCCGGGCGCACGGTCGACAAGCTCCGACGATTCGGCTTCACCCCGGTGCCTGCTACGCAGGTCGAGGCACGGCTCCTTTTGGAGTGCTACGCGAGCCTCGAATGCAAGGTGGTCGACACCCGGATGGTGGCGAAGTACGGTTTCGTCGTCCTGAGGGTGGTGAAGGCCTGGTTGGACCTCACCCGACCGAACCCCGAGACCATTCACCACCTCGGCCGCGGACGCTTCATGGTAGCGATCTGGATGAATCGAGGCGCGCGACGTGGCTGGTGGTGGGAAGGTGCCCTCGCCCCGTGTTCTCGCTGCGCACCTCAGGGAAGGCAGCGAGACGGGCCTTAGGCGAGGGGAGGGTAAACGCCAATTTAGATCCCGAATAGGTCGCCGGGATCCTCCTCGCGGAGGCGTTCAGCGGGCTAGCCCGGCGAGGCGCCCCCGCGGCGGACCTCACCCACGCTCGTCCTCATCGGTGGCGGCGCTGGCGCGTTGATCTTTGCGTTCCGGGATGAGCGGCCCGCGACGGGAAGGTGATGGGCCGCGCGGGGCCGGGCGGGAGGCCGTCCCAGACCGACCGGTCAGAGATCTGACCGCGTTCCAGGAGCGTATGGGGCACGAGGGAGGCAAGGTCGAGATGAAGAGCCTGAAGAACCCGAACTCCACTCTGGCAGTGGCGTGGACCTCGACCTTCGTGGTCGGCATGGTGTCCGGCGCGGTGGGGCCATTGCTGCCGCAGCTCGCCGTCAGGCTGTCCGCCCCCGTCGAGGCGCTGGGGTCGATGTTCCCAGCGCTCTTCATCGGTGCGCTGGTCACCCAGTTCGCGGGGGGTTGGCTCAACGAGCGAGTCGGGTTGAAGAACATGGTCCTCATCGGCACGATGCTGCTCACCGTCGGGATCGTTGGGATCAGCGTCAGCCCGACCTTGCCACTCCTGCTCGCGAGCGCCTGGCTCGTCGGGCTGGGGCAGGGCGCCCTCGATATCAGCACCAACGTGTTGGTCGCGGCAGTCTTTTCGCGTGACAAGGTCGTCTCGGCAGTGAACCTGCTCCATTTTGCTTTCGGGGCCGGTGCGGTGCTAGCCCCGGTGGTCACTTCCGCGGCGGTGAGGCGGTGGGCCACGCCCATGCCGGCCTTGTATCTTGCCGCCGCTATCGGCCTGGGCACCCTGCTTTTCGGGGGAAAGCTGCTGCTCAATCCCGACGTTGCCCCGGAAGGCGCGGGCAAGGGAGCAACCGGTCTCTACCGTGCCCCGTCACTGTGGCTGCTCGCGCTGCTCATGTTCCTCTACGTGGGAGGGGAAATGGGAGTGGGCGGCTGGACGACAGTGTACCTCGTCCGGACGAGCTTTCTGTCCGCCGGCTCGGTCGCCCTGGTGGTCTCGGGCTACTGGCTGGCCTTGACAACCGGGCGCCTGCTGGGGGCCGCCCTGGGCGCTCGCACCAGAGCAAGCACGCTCTTGCAGTTGAGCGTCGCGGGAAGCTGCCTCGGCGCTCTCCTTCTCTTGCTCGGCGGAGGGAACGTCGTCTGCACCGTCGTGGGCACGCTCCTCCTCGGGGTGAGCTACGGCCCGATCTTCCCCACCGCCGTGGTGATGGCCACCGAGCACTTTCCCCTTGCTCCGAGCCGGGCGGTGAGCGTGGTCGTCTCGCTGAGCAGCCTGGGCGGCATGGTTCTCCCTCCCCTCCAGGGGATCCTTCTGGAGCGGGTGAGCCCGCGCGCCAGCACGGGGCTCGTCGCCGCGGGCGCCGCGAGCATGCTGGCCGTGCTCCTCATCGTCCGGCGTAGTGCGGCGCTCCTGGCCGGATCTGCCGATCGGGAAACCGTGCGGTAACGTTGCGGGAGAGGTGGCCGCGGCCTCCCGACCGCGGTTAGGGGCAGGCGTAGGGTCGGCCTCGCGGTTGCGGTTCCCCGGTCGGCCTGACGGGTCGGCTCTCGTGCTCGACCTCGACTCGCCGTTGGCGTGGCAAACCCAGATGCCCGGACCTCTCCGCGGGTTCTCCATGCGGGCCGCCTCGCCCCCCGACGGGCGGGAGGGAGGGCGATGGGCCTCGCCGGTCATGGGAGGCGTACTTGAAGTTTGCAGCACTGGTCCTGGGTCGTGGGGGCTTCTGCGCGGCTCGCATCGCCGCCGTGAGTGTCTTGGCACCGCCCACCCGTTGAGGACACGATGGCGCGGCCATCCTCATGGCCGGGTCAGCGAGGAGGGGGCTCGGAAGCAAGACCGGGAGTGCTCGAGGGCGCCGCGGCCGCATCTCCTCCGCTTTCACCGGTCCGGCCGGGGCTCGTCGCGCCGAGGCACGCCCGCGCACGTCCAAGCAGTAACGCCTTCTCCCATGCGTTCTGCGCAAGCGACGCCGCGCGCTCCAGCTCCAGGCGCGCCTCGCCGCGGCGGCCCAGCCTCAGGAGGAGGTCCCCGCGCACGCTGGGGAGCAAGTGGTAGCTCGCGAGCGCGGGCTCGTCCGCGAGCGCATCGACGAGTTCGAGCCCGGCCGCGGCGCCGAAGGCGAACGACACCGCCACCGCACGGTTCAGCTCGACCACCGGGGAGCCGGTGAGTTGGGCGAGCGCGTCGTAGAGCGCGACGATGCGGGGCCAGTCCGTTTCTGCGGCCGTCCGCGCCCGGGAGTGAGCCCCGGCGATCGCGGCCTGGAGCGTGTACGGCCCGAGCGGCTGGCAGAGGGCCTCGGCACGCGCCAAAGCGGCGAGGCCGCGATGGACGAGGAGCTGGTCCCAGCGGGAACGGTCCTGGTCGAGGAGGAGGACCGGCTCGCCCGAGGGGCCGACGCGCGCGCGCAAGCGCGACGCCTGGAGCTCCATCAGGGCGAGGAGCCCGTGGACCTCGGCCTCCTGGGGGAAGCGCTCCGCGAGAATGCGCCCGAGCCGCAACGCCTCCTCGCACAGCTCCGGCCGAGTCCAGCGGTTGCCCTTCGTCGCCGAGTATCCTTCGTTGAAGACGAGATAGAGGACCTTGAGCACGGACGAGAGCCGGGCCGAGAGTTCCGCGCCCCGCGGCACCTCGAAGGGCACCCGCGCCTCGGCGAGCGTCCGCTTGGCGCGGGCGATGCGCTGGGCGATTGTGGGCTCGGGGGCGAGGAAGGCTCGGGCGATCTCCGCGGTCGTGAGCCCGCCGAGCAGGCGCAGCGTGAGTGCGGCGCGCGCCTCCGTCGAGAGGAGCGGGTGGCAGGCGATGAGGATGAGCCGCAGGAGATCGTCGCCCAGGTCCTCGTCGATCGCCGCCGCGAGATCGGGTATGCCCGGGGAGGGCTCCGAGCTCCCTAATGCTAGGCCGGCCTGCATCTGCCGCCGGCGCGCCTGATCGACCGCACGGTTCCTGGCCGTCGTCATGAGCCACGCGCCCGGGTTCTCCGGGATCCCGGTCGAAGGCCAGTGCTCCATCGCGGCGAGGAGAGCCTCCTGCGCCAGGTCCTCGGCGAGGGCGAGGTCGTGGACGATGCGGACGAGGCCGCCGATGAGTCGTGCGGACTCGATCCGCCAGACCGCCTCGATCGCCGAACGCGCCGTGCCCATCCCCTCGCCGCTCACGTCCGCCCTCGCGCCCGAAAGGCCACCCGAGCGCCCTAGGGCTTCGACCTCCGCTCGACCTCCGCCCGCAGCCGCGCCTCTTTCTGCCGCAGCTCGGGCGTGAGTTCTCTCCCGAAATCCTCGGGCTCGAACACCGGCCGGATGGTCACCTCGATCCCGTCGTCGAACGGCGCCCGCTTGAGCCACTCGACGGCCTCGTCGATCGACTGCACCTGCCAGATCCAGTAACCGGCGACGATCTCCTTGGACTCCGCGAAGGGTCCGTCGATGACGGCCCGATGCGAGCCCGAGAACCGCACTCGCCTCGCCTTCGAGGTCGGGGTGAGCCCGTCGCCGGCCAGCATGACCCCCGCCTTCACCAGCTCCTCGTTGAACTTCATCATCTTGGCGATGAGCTCCTGGCTCGGCATCTTCCCGGCCTCGGAGTTCTGGTCGCCGGGGACGAACACCATCACGCGCATGACCTCCTCCTCTCGCCCTGCGGGGGATTCCTCTCTCCAGACCGGCGCTACGGACCCTGGCCGGGCTCGTACATCGGCCGGACCTCCGCTTCGCCCTCGAAGCTGGGCCAGTGCTTCCGGTGCAGCTCCATGAATTCGGTCGCGACCCGGAGCACCTCCTCCTTCGAGTCCGACCTCAGGATGGCCCAGCCTCCGATGACCTCCTTCGCCTCGGAGAACGGGCCGTCGGTGACGGTGAGCTTGCCGTTGGCGAGTCGCAGCCGGACGCCGTCCTTGCTCGGCAAAAGGCCGCCCGTGTCGACAAGCGTGCCGTCCTTGAACGATCGCTCCACGAACTTACCCATTGCCTCCATGAGCGCGGCGGGCGGCGGGGACGAGCGGTACGACTCGGGATGGCGGATGAACGTCAGGTATCTCATGGCTTCCTCCGATGGTTTCGATCTCTCGACGAGCGAGCCGGGGGCGGATCGACATGGCCCCCTTCTTGGGCGCACTGCGGTCTCAGGTCCCCGCGAGCCCTGAGGGGCCGATGCCCTTCTGTAGTGGAAGGCGGAGGTGGTGCGCCGGCTCGCCGGCGGCTGCACCCGCGCGGGAGCTCAAGGAGGGGTGGGTAGAGGGTTCCCGCACCCCACGGTAGGTGAATGGTGCGCGAGTAGGCCCCCTCCCGGTGGTGGGCTGGGCAGGCTCCTCCTCCAGCCCCACTCAGGATCGCCGTCCTCGGCCGTACTCTGCTACCAACGCCGAAATGGCGGTGGCGGAGGCCCCGCCCTCTCGTCGGAGGCCATCCGCCACCCCGGCCCGGTCCTCAGCGGACTGGTTCTGGCTCACCATCCACTTCCCGTCGAGCTTCGAGATGGTCAGCTCGAATCCGACGATGCCCCGGAGGTGGTGGCGAATGAAATCAGGCGGGGCGTCGCTCACGGCCCAGGGGTGCTCCCGACGAGCTTCGTGGACCTGGGTCAACCTGTTTACCAGGTCGAGCAGCCGCTCCTCGTCCTCGAAGAACGCTACCCGGCCGTGGGCGTGAACCGCGACGTAGTTCCACGTGGGCACGACCCTGCCCGAGAGCCTCTTGGTGGCGTACCAGGATGGTGTCACATAGGCGTCCGGACCTAGGAAGATCGCGAGGGCGAAGGTGTCGGCCGTGGACCCGCTCCATTGATCGTTCCCCCTGGCGATGTGCCCGTACAGCGTCCCAAGCGCTCCGGCAGTGCGGTCGAGCAGCATCGGAACATGACTCGCGTAAAGACCGTCCCGTCCGGCGGTCACGAGCGTGGCGAGCCCGGACCTCTCGATCGCATCGTGGAGGACGGGCACCTGTTCCTCTCTGAATTGGGGCGGTAAGTATATTCGAGCGCCTCCCACGGGGGGATGCTTCTTCATCCGGGAGAGGATGAACTGCTCGAACCCCCCTCGTCTAGCTCGGTCCAGAAGATGCTCGAAAAAAATCGGCGGACTTGCCGCGGGGTCTTTGCACCCTGGAGCCCTCGGGCCTTGCGGCACCTCCGCCCGAACGAACAGCGGCTGCTTCGTCACCCTTGGGTGCCTGAGCAGGGCTTGTGGCTGCCGTCCCGCGGATCCTGTAGACATTCCCACCTGGATAAGCGGGAGAGCCGTGCCGAGGGGCAAGGTGAGGTCGGTGACCACGGGCGCAGTCATGAGGTCGGGGTGAGTATCGGTGGCCGGTTCATCGTGTCCGTCATCACGAAGTCGGCCGTGGAACTCCTGAAGCTGCCGCGGGCGACGCCGTGAACGACTGCGTGAAGGCGACCGAAGCGAAGATAAGGAAGTGAGCCTACCCGCGAGGTGGCCGCCCATGACCCCGTTCCGGCTCCCGTTCGCGTTCCTGGCGGTTGCCGCGGCGACCTTGGCCGGGGCTGCGGAGCCGGAGGTCATCACGGTGGCCGCCGCCGCAAACCTCCGGGGTGCGCTCGATGAGGTCATTGCCGGGTTCAAGGCGAAAAACGTCGGGGCCGACGTGAAGGCGAACTACGGAGCGTCCGGGACCTTCTTCGCCCAGATACAGAATGGCGCTCCATTCGACGTGTTCCTTTCCGCCGAGGAGAGCATGCCCCAGAAGCTCGTCGCGTCTGGGAAGGCGGACGGGTTGGGTTTCACTTATGCCTTCGGCAGGTTGGTCCTGTGGGTGCCGAAGGGCTCGAAGCTCGACATCGAGAAGCTGGGCGCAAAGGCGCTGCTCGACCCGGGGGTGAAGCACATCGCCGTGGGCAATCCATCCGTCGCGCCGTACGGTGTCGCCGCGGAGTCGGTGCTGAAGGCCACCGGTGTATACGAGGCCCTGAAGAGCAAGATCGTGTTCGGGGAAAACATTCAGCAGGCTGCCCAGTTCGCAGCGACCGGGAACGCCGAAGCCGCCTTCCTGCCGTTGTCGCTCGTGGTTGTCCCTCCACTCAGCATCGAAGGACGGCACACCCTCATCTCCAGCCGCGACTACGAGCCCATCGTTCAGGCTGGGGTGGTCTTGAAGGGCAGCGCACAACCGGCCGTCGCGAGCGCGTTCGTCGCCTACCTGCTCGGCCCAGAGGGTCGAACGGTCTTGGAGAAGTACGGGTACGGTCTACCGGGGTTGGCGAAGGAGTAATCTCCCGCACCCCCAGGCAGGTCTCCCGGGCGGTGAGGGCCGAGAAGGCGGCCACCTGCGACCCCGCAACCCCAAGAGGATTTGCAAGAAGCTCCCGCTCGGACCTAAGGGCGTGGAACTGCAAGTGCGGGCGATCTCTCCCGTCCGAGATTTCTTCGAGGTGGGAGCCAGCGGCGGAGTTCCGCGCCAGGGCCGCTGCTCATGTCGCCCGCGGTCTACCGCGCACAGAAGTCCGCCACATCGTCGACTTCGAGGCTCAGATGAGGACCGTGCCACCGTAGTCCGCTCGTGGGCCGCGTTTGCGTTGACCGTTCCGGTCGCGCTCGAGCGGCCGCCGTGATGCGCCGGACTCCGCTCCGGACGATCCCCTGATGGGGCGGTCCTGAGCTCACCGCTTTCTTCACGGGCGCGGCGATTCTTTCCTCGTCGGCGGCATTCAACTACTTCAGCGCCAATGCGGTCGGCCACATGGCGCCTTCGTCGAGGTTCGCCTTGTCGCTGAAGCCGAACGTCGCGTACCTCGTCTTGAACCTCTGTGCGCTCTGGAAGAAGTGGACGACCTGGCCATTCCTCGCGTACGCGGGCATCCCGTACCAGAGTCTCGGCGAGGGGGCGGGGGAACTGGATTTGATGATCGCGTTGAGCCGCTCGCAGATGGCGCGGTCCCGTTCCCGCATCTCGGCGATCTTCGCGAGCACAGCGCCTTCCCCATCCCTCTCGCCTCCTCGCGGGCCGCGGCGCGCGTCCGTCTTGAGCTCGTGGACGCGCTCCCTGATCGCGGCTCTCTCCTGGGCGGTGAATTCCCTTGAACATGTTGTTGATCGCGCGGGTACCCTCGGGAGAATTTGGCGTGTCCGTCATTGCAGGTTTCCTCTCGGCCTCCATAACCTCGGCCGTCCGGCTGGCCAACCCGACCGTGTGCGAGTGCTGCCCCCTACGTCAGTTTCACGGGTGCCATGCCGCCTCCGGGGGTTCGTCGGTAACAAGGGCAGCTTGTCGGGAAGACGAGGCAGAGCGTCCAGAGTCAGCCAAGGTACGAGGACTGCGGTTAGGCAGAGAGACTCATGGCTCGTAGCTCGAGCACGCCGACTCGGCCAGCGAATAGAGCTCCTTTGGAACGTGGACCTCGCCAGAAAGGTCTCCCTCCTCGCCTCTACTTGAACGAAAGAGTTCCCGGCGGTCTCGCTTGGGAGCGAGGTGTCGTGAATTGATTCGGGCTCGTTGTGCCATCGATGGGCTCTGCACCGTGGTCGGGTAGCGGGCGGAACTCATGGCGGAGAAGGCCATCGGCGTCGAGTCGTAGGAGGACGACCCCCTTCGTCTCGCCAACTTCCGCCCTGGAAGTTCGCTCTGTGGAGCCGGAGTAGATCACAGGTGGCAAGCCCTCCGCATAGAGGACCTGGTGCCGGTGAATGTGCCCGCAGAGTACGGCGGCGATGTCCCGCGGAAACGCGGTACGCGGGATCACGTCCGGCCCGCCCCGGAACGTGAAGTTGCCGGGCCCGCAGGTCGCACCCTCGACGCAGTGGTGCAGGCACAGGAGCCGCACGTCCGCGGCCGGTGCGTCTGCGCACGCCTCCGCGAGAAGCGTGGGGAACCGATCGCGGACCTCGCTGACGTAGGGGAACCCGGTGAACGCCACTCGGACATCGCCGGCTTTGAGCACGACCGTGCGTGGTCGATCGAAGACATGGACGTCGCGGTGGAGCGCGAGGAGGGGGTGCGAGACGCGGCCGCGCTCGTGATTCCCAGGGAGGAGGAGGACCGGGACTCCCTCGTCGGCGATCCGTCGAAGCGGCCCGAGCGCAGCATCCGAGAGCCACGCAGGAACGCGGCTGCGATACAGGAGATCGCCGCCGTGGAGGAGTACGTTCACCTCGCCGGTTCGGGCGAGCGAGAGCGCGGCCTCGAAACTCTCGAAGAAATCGCCTCGGCGGCACGGGGGGACAATTCGCGACCTTGCCGCCAGGCCCTGACCGAGATGGGTGTCTGAGAGGAATAGAAGGAGCATCGGGTCCGCCCGCCTCGAGGTTGAACAGATGTACAGTGCGGGTCGGACACTCTTCGGGTCCAAACCGGAGAAATCACTGACACCTCAGACGGGAGACGTCGCAGGCAGGTCCAGAAGACTCGCACCGGAGGGAAGTACCGGAGACCGGGTACAGGCTGATCCGCTGGTACGCTTCAGCGGGCAAGACGCACGGGCGCTGGAGGACTTGTCGGGGTACCCCAGGGCGCGCGCCGTATGCGACGCGCGCCCGCGCCCTGGTCGTCGAATGGGTCATCGCCGAGCGCAGGAAACGTCAGCACCGGGATCCCCGCGAGCTTCGGGCGCTGCCCGCGGAGAAGCACCGGCCTTCTCTCCGGTCGAATTCCCGCGAGCTTCAACTACCCCCTGCCGATGCAGGGGCGTATCGCGTGCTGACCAACGCTTCCGGCGTCGCCGAATTCGAGGGTCTTCGAATCCCCGTCGGACTGCTCCTTGCCCGCCGATAACATCGACCTTATGCCGTGGCCGAGCGCGCCTGGCTCGTGAAGTTCGGTCCAGTGGAGCTCGGCCTATGGGACGAAACCCCGCAGGTATCCAAGCCTTGTCCGTCCCCCGCGCCGCCGAGGCCTTGCCGAAAAGTGTCAATGATGTCACCGGTCTGAAGTGTCAACCATGTCCCGGTTGCGCACTCGCAGCCAAGAGGGGGGGGGGACGCGTTGGACGGGCATCCATCCCTCCACCTCAGCCCTCGTCGTACCCGGCCGTGGTAGGCGACGGCCCGATGCGACCTGGCGGTGCGCAGACCGGGCATCCACCCGGCGGCCTCAGGCGGGCGGAGCGCCCGAGCGCTTTGCCTCGGTGAGCATCATCGCCCAGGCACCCCTCGCCCCCGTCGCGAAGCGCAGGCCGACCGTGGCCGTGCTTCCGGACCTTGCGGTCCAGCAAACTACGCCACGAAAAGTGACGGCTCGTCCGCCAGCGCCCAGGCGGATGTCGAGCTCGGCGCCGATGACCGCGGGGACCGGGCCGGACCATGCCAGGCCGCATCCGTTCTCCGACACCGAGAATGTGGTCATGTAAGTGGGGCCCGCGGGACCGTGAACGACCGCAGGGATCGTCGCAAGGAGGCGCGGGATGCGAGTCTGGTACTTGACCGCCTCTCCACGCGCGACCGCGATGAGGCGTTCCAGCGCGCGGAGCCGCGTGTCATCTGGCACGAGCTCGATGCGGTGGAGATTATCATGGCGGCCGACGCTCGCGACGCGCCCCGTGATCGTCGCTGCGACGCCGTGACCGACGGGGGTGATCCGCGCCGCAACCCGTTGCCGAACGCGCAGCGGCTCCGGCGTCTGCAGCACGAGCCGCCGCGAGTCGGTTCGCCATGCCGCGACGAGCTCGTCGGGGCGCAGTCGAACGTCGATGGAAAACACTTCTGCGCTCGGGGAAGGCGACATTCGATTGCCCTCGATGCGGAACCGGTGGAGGTGGAACCCGCCGTATCAGAGCAGGGTTCGCTACCGGTGGAAAGGCCTGATGAAGGCGCGGCACCTACCTCGCCGCCCGGGCCAGGGAGGTGGTGGCGCATCGGAAGCAGTAGATACTCCGTTGCCTGCCCTTCGTCGTGCGCTCCGCAGCGAGCTCCTGGAGAGGAGGAGAGCGCGTGATCGTCACGGGACCTGAGGCCCGCCACGGAGGAGGGGCGCGCGCCCGTGGCCCGGGCCGCGCGAATGATCGACGGGGCGGCGGCGGGCACGGTCGCGGTGGCGGCGCTCGCGACGGGTCCGCTCGGCACGTTGCGAGTGAATACGCCGACGGCATTCGGGGAGCCCTTCATCACCCCGTACTGCCACACTCCTCGCGAAGAACCCCGGACTGCGCGTCGAGCTGACTCCGAGAGTGAACTCTCGGCGCGCGCGTTCAAGATTGGTGGCCGCCCCCATCGCGCTCATGCCGCGAGGTGCGCACAGCCGCAGGCTCACTGGTTGGCAATCGAGATCTAATACCCCATGTCATAGAGGTTATCCCGATCTGGGTCGATAGCGCGGCTGGCGCCGCTGACGGACTCGGCTCTGCGGCGCTCGCGGTGCCTGCAACCGGATAGGACTTCTACGAATGGATAGACAGCGTTCTTGGCGGTTGCGACGATCCCTTCTGCAAGGGCGCAACCCCAAGCGTATCTCCATGATTGCCTCAAACGATAGGCGATACCACGATAGGGCCCATTAGACGTTTCGGTGTTAGCACCAAACCGAATGGATTCAGTGCGCATAAGGCCTCCGGGCGGTCGCACGCCCCGACTAACATGCCACCCGTCACTGCCTGTGACTGTCCCCTTCTCATTGGACTCGAGCCCGAGACGAGAGAACGGCAACCGCACACCACCTCACATCGGTGTGTGAGATTGAACCCCACGATGCTGTAGGTTCGGGGTTTGCGAGCCACGGAGGGGAGGCGATGGCACCCCTGGAGGGGTGGGGGTCCGAGATCACTTGCTCGACCCCTTCAAGCCACAAGGTACGGGGGCCACGAAGCCGGCCCACACCCCGCCGCATCCTCGGCCGTCAGGTCGAGGGCCGGGTAGTCGCGCCGCCTTCGCTGTTCACGCATTCGGGCATTCGGTGATGAGGCAGCCCAGGGGGGACGATGCGCCCTTCTTCGAGAGCCGAAACAACTGGACGTTGGAAAGCCGTACGATCCCCGGGGAGGAAGCGGCTCTGACTGGCCGCGAAAGCCTTGGGGAGCCACCGGGCGACCCGACTAAAAAGCCTGCTTCTCAGGCTCTCTGACCGGTCTCCAACAACTGCTTCCTGGAGAAGGCCCGCTCGAGTTCGCCGAGGTTCAGGCTCGGAGCCCGAGACCCACAAAGTGGTCGTACTTCCCTGTGGGGCAACTAGCTCCGAACCACAAAGCTGGGTGCGCAGGTGTAGCAGAGTCGCCTTCTCGATGCCGTTCACCCCGGCGCAAACCGAAGGAACTACCTCGTCTGCCCGGACCGAGGCGGGGGCTCCCCTGGAGGTTTCACCCGCGCGGTCCTGGATCGCGTCCTCCCCAGTCGAGACGCACTCGCGTGTGCTGGCCGAAATACGTCGTGGCCCAAAGCTGCCGCCCGCACCGCCTGGGGAGGATTCATGCCAACCGATAAGTCTAGAAATGGCTCAAGTCTCACCGTTCGCCCAGCGGACCTTGGTCATCAGGGCGGGTGGGAACTACGCGATGACGCCAGATCGCGCCCTGTACCGAGCGATCGCGTTCGAACGCGAGCGGATCGTCGCCGTCTCGTCCGACCCGAACGGCGTCGATGCGTTCGTGAAAGCCGGCGCTGAAGGAATGGACGCGCCCGACCCTAACGCTCTTGCCCGCATTCGGCGACACTCATAGTCACCTCATCTTCGCCGGACGGACCATCCGAGACGTTCCGGTCGATCACGCGCGCGACCTCGATCCTCCCGGCGGGTGGGAGCGCGCCGGCCCTGCGTCCGGGTTCGGATCGTACCCCATCCCGTGAACCATCCCTTCGTGCTACCGAGGACGGCGATCGAACTACAGTCCGAACATGAACAGAGCCCGACCGGCCGATACCAAGATGACTTGGCGCCCGTCCACGGTGAACGAGATCGGCGCCGCATAGGTGTCTCCACCCAGGAATACGCGCCACACCTCCCGTCCTGTCTTCGAGTCTATTGCAAAAGCAAACCCTCCGGAAGCACCGAACACGAGCCCCCCATCTGTCGCTAGGAGGCCACTATAACCATTACCGAGCGATTCCTTTCCACCTGGCGAGAAACACTCCCACTTCCTTGCCCCGGTTGCGGCATCCAACGCACGCACAACGGGAACCAGCTCTTCGTTCGAGCTGCCAGCACTGCCCGTATAAAGACCATCCTCCCCGCGCCGGGCGTCCCGGGATTTCGTGAATACGGAAGCGCCCTCAGTTGCTGGGATGAAGATCGATCCGCTTTTGGGGTCAAACGCCCCATTTTGCCAGTTCGTGCCGCCCGCTACGCCCGGTCTCGTCAATCGGCCCGAGCTTGTAACCTCGGCGTCCGCGAGTATCGGACGCCCAGCGGAATCGAGGCCTTTCGCCCAGTTCTGTTCAACGAAGGGTACGCCCGTGAGGAACTCGCCGGTTGTTCGGTCGAGGACATAGTAGAACCCGTTCCTGTCCGCGACGCACAGCACTCGGCGCAAAATGCCCTTGATAGGTAGGTCCACCAAGATGGGAGTCTGGGCTGCATCCCAGTCGTGTTCATCGTGGGGGGTGAATTGGAAATACCACGCCAGCTTGCCCGAGTCGGCGTGCAAGGCGACTACGCTATCAGTAAACAAGTTGTCGCCCGGTCGGACATCCCCCAACATATTGGGAGCCGGATTTCCCACGCCCCAATAAACAAGACCAAGGGATGGGTCGTAACTCCCAGTGATCCAAGTTGGACCGCCGCCCGTCCGCCACGCATCGCTCTTCCACGTATCGTGGCCGAATTCCCCTGGACCGGGAATCGTGTTGAACCTCCATAGCTGGCGCCCAGTCTCTGCATCGTAGGCCGCCAAGAAGCCGCGGATCCCGTACTCGCCACCAGCGACGCCGACAACGATCGACTTGTTTACGACGAGCGGCGCCCCAGTCATCGTGAAACCGTCAGACGGCCTAGCCACGGCCGCTTGCCACACAACGCTGCCGTTCGTTGCATTGAGGGCGACCAGAGAATCGTCAAGCCTACCGAGGAACAACAAGTTGCCGAGGACGGCGAGACCCCTGTTCGTTCGAGAGCAGCAGACGGGCAGCTTTTCCGGCAGAGTTCCCTTGTACCGCCATCTCAACTCCCCCGAGATGGCATCCAAGGCGACTACGTCGGCAGGCGGCTCCACCGTGAAGATGACTCCGCCAGCCACGATCGGTGTTGATTCGCTCCGCGAGTTGGCGGACTCGGTTGTGCCGAATTGGCGGATCCATCGAACCCTGAGCCTCGAAACATTTTCGGGTGTGATCTCGTCCAGTGGCGCGTAACGTTGCCCATCGAGAGAACGGGAGTAGGTCAACCACTGATCCGGTCTGCCTCCAGCCGTGCGAATCAGATCACTGCTGACCTGAATGTCTATGGCGGGCGATTGTTCAAGACGTTGACTAGAAGTGGCAAGCTGCAGCGTTCTCAAATAGCCGACGACCTGCCACCGCTCGCGGGGCGTCATGGCGATTACCGGCATTGCAGTGTCAGGAATACCACCTCTCACTACCTTGTAGAGGGCCAGGTCACTATCGCCATGGCTGAGGCCCGACCGATTCAGCGCCGGGGCATGCGCTCCACCGGTTCCATCGTTACCATGGCATACCCCGCAGCGTTCGCGGAAGATGGCTGCGCCGCTTCGATGGTCGTCGGTGGTGACAAAAGGGTTTGCGAGCGCGCCCTCCAAGCTAAGACCCCGGGTAACAAAACCCTCGAGGCCGAATCCACCGTGAGCGCGCGTCATCAACCAGAGCTCACGCCATGACAAGTCGGGGAGACCCCCTGCCGCTTTGATGGCAAATAGATGGGCTCGCCAGGAGACCATCTCCCACGTCGTCCCGCTTGGGAGGTGCTGCATGAGGCTTCGGGACGCCAGCTTCCAAGTTGCTCCCACGATCACGACGACCGAGACGAGCACCATTACGAGCACTACCAGCTTACGCGACAGTCTTGGTGCCATAGAATACAGTCCAACAGGTCTAAGACCGGGTTCTCCTCAACGCCCAACAGGTCCGTGAACCGCGGCGCGGGGACATGTGCGTGCCACCACGGTACTCAACAAGCTGCTCCGTCTGCAAGGTGCGTTCGTGGGGAAGGTCGGGTTCGGCGCGGTCGTGGTGGCGGTGGACGTAGCGAAGCGCCACCGTCCGAACCGGCGCCCGCGATGTCCTTTCTCGGCTGGACGGAGGGCATCAATTCCCCCGTCCACCTCCTCGAGGAGGAACTGCGCGCCCCCTACCGTTGCCGACCTCGCTCGGCGTTCCGCCTGCGCTCCTGGCTCTTCTGGGCGAGCCGCTCGAACCTCGTTCTCTTCGTGAAGCTCGGCCACACTCTCCGTCGGTACCGTAACGATGTGCCGGAGCCGATCCGCCCCGGCCTCTCGACCGCCGGATGGAGGGCTGAACAACAGGATCGGCGTCATCAGGCATCGCGCCTACGGCTTCGACTCGTTCGCCGCCCTCGCGGCGATGGTCTTCCCCTGCTGCGTCGATCTTCAGCTCAAGCTACCCTTTGCATGAAAAAGGCTAAAACTGCCAGTACAGGAACTCGCTCCGGCCACCTAGATAGATAAGTCCGATCCACGCGATCGCCGACACCGCCGCGGCCCATGCCAGCGACGGTTTCCATGCGAGGCGCGGCTCAGCAGTCGCCGCATCGCGCGGGCCGCTCCCCAAGACCGGCGCCGCCCCGGGGCCGCTCACTTTCCAGCCAAGGGCCGGCTCGTACCGGCGCAGGATCTGCAGAGTATTCGGACAGACTAAAGCAACGAGGGCCGGTCCAGCGATCCAAACGGCCAGCTGCGCAAGACTGACGTCGACGCTGCTCTTAAGTCCGGACAGTCCCAGACCATGTAGACCGAACATTCCCTGAAAAATCCGGCCTGAAGTCTTGAGGTTCGGCGACCGGAAAATCACCATCGATGACGCGACGCACGCGAGCGTGATGATGACGCCAGCGGTCCGCATCAATCGCTTCTGCGCTCCATTATCTAGACGGAGCTTAGGCCCCGCGAGTCGCCATCCATTATTGGCCGTCAGAAACACCCCGTGGAGAACGCCCCACACGATAAACGTGTAACCTGCCCCGTGCCAGATCCCTGACACAAGCATCGTCAGCAGGGTGGGAAACATCAGCAGCTCGAGGAATGCCCCAACGCTCTTGTTCCGCCCAGCGAACGCCGGGAGGCCCCTCGCCGCTCGTCGCCGCGTCAGCCAGAGTGCTAGCGGGTTGTAGATATACGCCGTCAGGAACCGCGTCAGCGTCATGTGCCACCGTAGCCAGAAATCGATGATGCTCGAAGCCTGAAGAGGCGAGTTGAAGTTGGGCGGTAACCGGATTCCGAAGAACCGGGCGATGCCTAGCGCCATGTCCGTATACCCAGAAAAGTCAAAATAGATCTGGAGCGTGAAACCGATCGCTGCAATCCAGCCCGCCGCCAAGCCGACACTCCCGCCGGCGCTGGCCTGTCCGTAGATAGGCGACACAAAGGCGGCGACTCTATCGGCGATGAAGGCCTTCTTGACCAGCCCGAATGCGAACAACGTCACGCCAACGGCCACGTCGCCCTTATCGAAACGGCACGACGCGCGGTGGAATTGTGGCATCATTTCACGATAATGCACGATCGGGCCGGCGATGAGCTGCGGGAAGAAGAGCACGAACAAGCAATAGTCCTGCAGCGTAAACGACTCAACCCGGCCGGCGTGAACATCGATCAAGAAGGCGATCTTCTGAAATGTGATGAATGATATTCCCAGCGGCAAAATGACCCGCGCCAGAACCATCTGCGTGCCGAACACATCATTTGCGGCGCCCACGAGAAAATTCGAGTACTTGAAGTACCCGAGAAACGCCACGTTGAACGCGATTCCCGCGAGGAGAACAGCCCGTGCAGCACCGCGACTTCCCCGCTTCCTCAGGCGTTGCAGCGCACGCGCCAGCACGAAGTTGATCGCCACCGACGGCGCGATGATCAACACATTCACCGGATTCCACCAGGCGTAGAAGAACAGGGACGCAGCGATGATCCAACGCAAGGCCCATACACGCGAAGTCTTGCCCAGCACAAAGAAGACCACCAACACAGCTGGTAGGAAGGCAAAAATGAACTCATAGGAATTGAACAGCATTCGCCACCTTCCTCCTCAATCTTCGTCCCTGCTACTGTTTGGGCAAGATCTCGCAAATTCGTTGCACGATCGCGCCGACATTTTGAAACGACTCCACCTCGGCCACTCCGAACTTCAACCCGAATTTGATCTCGACTGCCACAATAAAGCTCACGTAGGCAAGAGAATCCCAGCCGGGCACCTGGTCACGCTTAGTCTCCATTGCCAGCACGATGGAATCGTCCGCCAGAAGATCGCGGAGAATCTGGGTCAACTGATTTAGAATCTCCTGTTCCGTCATGCTTCCCCGACCTCCTAACAATATGCGTGGGGTGAGGCACATAGTCGGACAACTCTAGGAACCAACGAGTCGCGCCCGGATAGGGTGGGGCTTCTTGCGAGAGTCTGAATCCGAGGGTCGCGTACAGCTCCCGGACGACAGCATTCTTCGGGGTTGGTATGTAATCGGCGTGAAAAGCTCGTACCCCCATGGCACGCGCCGCCTCCACAGCGATGTTCATCGCTTCGAACTCCAGTTGCCGCCCGAATACCCGACAGCTCATGACCCAGCTATCGATTTCGAGCAAGTCGGGTACCTGCGGGTCAGGGCGCATAATCATCGCGCTGACAAGGCCGTTGTCGCCGAACCTGTCGACCAGGCGGAATTGGAAGGTGAGACAGCGGTCGGTGGCGACAAGCCTCTCAACATCTTGAAGGGAATGGCGCCGGGTTGTCAGATTAAACTGATTGGTCTTGCCGATGAGCTGTGCGACACGCGCAAGTTCGACGGTCTCGAACGGCCCGAAAATCACGGACATCTCGAGCCCGCGCAGAAAGTCGTCCATGCTCTGGGACGATTCGAGAAAGGCTTCTCGTGAGGCGTTGGCGGCGTATTGCTCCCCGCGCCGGGAGTCGTCGGTGGTAAAGGCGACAGCCTCGAAGTAACCCGCGTCGGCCAGGCACCGCACGTATTGGGCCACGTCAGCGGGCAGTTCGGGGACAGCTACCGCAGGGAGGCTCTGCCGAATACGGGAGCGCTCAGCGGGATTATCGTCAACAAAGACCAAGCTGTCGATCCCGATGTTCAACTGTTCGGCGATTTGTCTCAGGTTGACCGCCTTGTCTTCCCAGTTCGCCACGAAGGCGGCGATGTCGGGCAACCTGAGGACCATGTCGGGATGCTCGCGGAACACCGCCTTAGCCACGGCAGGGTCATTCTTCGAGCAGACGGCCAGGATCACGCCGCGATCTCTCAGCTGCTTAGCGTAACGCTGGAGCGCGAGGTGCGCTTCCCCGGCTCCGCTGCCCTCCCCCAGCACGATCCCCTCCGGCCCGTCGTCCCCGATCACGCCGCCCCAAAGGGTGTTGTCGAGGTCGAGGACCAAGCATTTCTTGGATAGTCCTCGCTGAGCCATGACGACCCTGGCGAACAACTCCCCGTATGCCGGTGCGACCTCCGGCGAAATTTCCAGCTTCCCCTGTAACCAGCGCGTCACATCGAACCACGCATGCAATCCATCGCGCTCGCTGGCCCGGGCGATATCCAGAAGCAGAACGCCCTCTTCGGCGGCCGCTTGCGACAACCGCTCGTTCAGATGGGAGATGAGCCGCACCGGGGTGGCGGCGACAAGACGGTCGTAACTGCCAAACAGCGGGTCGGCAATGTTCAAGAAAGTCTGTTGGATCACAGTTGCGTGAAGAGCCTCCCGCGCTTTTCGCCACAGCACACGCAGCTCATCGATCGATCGGCCGATCGCCGCATCTGCCTCGGCTGCAGTCGCCGTTACCGGGACACCAGCGATCGCCTCGCGCGCCGTGAGCGATAGCAGCACGATATCCGGGCGTAGGCGATAGAGTGGCGAATCCGGGTCGAGCAATTGCTGCCGGTACTGCCCGTACGGTCCAACGTGGGTATCAATGAGCAATCGTCGGCGCAAGCCAGCGACCCGGATAGCGGGAACCAGGTGGTCGACCGTCGAGGAAGCGAGAATCCCCAGGCGAACAGACGAGAAGCCCTGCTGCGGTGTTGGATCCGCCGGAGCTGCACCGAGGGCGCGATCGAGCTGGATCGTTTCGAGAAAACCGAGCCGGTGTTGGGCGAGTGCGGCCAGCTTCTCCAGGCGATCTGCCGACGGTTCCAGCGCGAGGCGAAGGGACCCGCGGAAGTCCAGGGGGGCAGGCAGCCAATCCAACATGGTTATACCTCGCAGTCCGCGAGCCACGGTCTCGGCTAATTGCTCAGACACTTCCGAATCTGTGGACCGGCCTCCTCAAGAAATGCAGCGGACCAACGCTGCGCGCTTTTCGGTTCGAGGTGGATCCCATCGAATGTGGTCAATCCGTCCAGTCTTGGCGCCACGAGGCTTAAGCCTAGCGAGGCGGCAACGGCCTTGGCGGTGCCGACACCGGTTTTCACCGCTGGGACGATTGTCAAAATTGTGCAGTTGCGATCGGCCGGGAGGCTTGGGAGAAATTCGTTTCCTAATAGTGTATAGGATGCGAGCATATCCTGGTTGACATCGTCATCATAGGAGATCGGCACGCTCGTGAACGGGACGGGCGGGGCCCCGGCCACATGCCAAGTGCCGGTGCCTCGCGACCGAAAGATGGTCCAGCCATTTCGACAAGCAAGCGGGAAGGTCGTGCAAACGGCTTTCTGGATCGCTTGCCAATTGCGCTTCTGCTCGTACCGCTTCCTCTCGGCCTCGTTCCGCATGACGGTCTTGCCAGGCGGAGTCTCAGAACGGTCAAAGAACGAGTCGATGTTGATCACATAGACCTTTGCCTTGGGGCGAAGGGTGCGTAGGAGGGGAGCTTCAAAGGTATAGTTCTCGAAGTGCGTAAAGCCGAGCAAGTAGTAACTCGCGGGGAGCGACGAGAACCAGTCAGCGGTCGCCTGAGTAGAGAAGGCGAACTCAATGCGGCTATTCCCGACAAAGAGTACTTGCGCGTTCGCCGCGGCAGCGCTCGCCGCTGGCTCGAGGCCGAACCAGAAGGCGCCGTGGTCGTAGTCGCCATAGCTGGTGGTGTTGCAGTAGCCGACGTACCCGTCGGAGCCGTATCCAGAAGCTGGGCATCTGAATATGCCGTATGCTCTGAGGCCATACGCGCCTGCGAGAAGAGCCGCGGCGAGAACGAGCCATATGTATAGACCCGGCATGGCAGCAAACACAAAGCCTCCACGACCTCGCGCCGGTGCGTCGGCCAGTTCAATCGGGGAAGGCTTCGTGGATGCCACGTCCTTCATATTTGCGTACATGTCCACGCTTTCTCTCCCCGCGGAAGCTGCCGAAGGTCGACCTCTGATGAGATCCGCACCTCTGGCCGCGCTCTATGCAAGAACCCAGTCGATGCCCGCGGACCATTCGGATCCCTGCTCGAGTGCGGTTTGTTGAATGAAAACTGTGTTCGTGGAGCCTGAGAATCTCCTGTAGCTACCGCGCCAACCCTCGGGCGTGCGCCGGATATTATGGATGCCCGGTGAGGCATCGCCGGCCTCAGATGGGGAGTTTAAGCGAAATACGTGTGAGCGAGCGGGCGGGTCCCAGAGTCTGGGGACAGGCGCCCTTGCGGCGGGGTTGCCCCCCTCCTGCCTAGCTCGGACTCTCAAGCTCAGCTTTGGAGCTCCGCGTGCCCTCGGGCTACCGTGCCGGCCGGGTGACAGTCCGGCGGGTACCCCGCATCTTCGCGCGTCGGTCGCTCATCGGGTGTCGGCTCGCCGAAACCAGCCCCGCGGCCTAAGGTCTGTCATGCTGCGAACGAGGAGAGAAGGGCTGCCGCGTGGCCTGGTACCTGCCAGCGGGCTCACCCGTGCTCGTCCCGTGAAGCGGGTTCACAGAACAGGTGTCCCGACCCCTCCTCACCCGCGCAGGCCTTGGCCTCGTTAGGGAGTGGCTTTGGGCTCGCGTCCCCCGGGTGTCGCGGGGCGCGGTAGGTGATCCAGCAGGAGCGCCCAAGCTGATCCACCCGAGGGCGGGCAAGGTGATCCACCCATGATCACCCATACTGATCCACCCCAGGGGCGGGGATCCTGATCCACCCCGCTGCTCCCGCCAGGACGACGACGAGGCTGCCGCCGCAAGGGCGCGCGGGCTGGGCTCGTACGCCCTCCGATGGGTCAGGGGCGCGTGGGACTCCGGGGCTTTCCCCGGAGGACCCGCCATGGCTGGAAGGAGATGCGACGTGCTCGACGTGCGCGAGATGCTGCGGCGCCTGCGGCTGGGCGAGAGCGCCCGCGCGTGGCGAAGGGGCTCGGCATCAGCCGCAACACGGTTCGGGAGTACGTGGCCTGGCTCGAGGCAGAGGGGCTGCTGCTCGGCGACCCGACGGTGTTACCGACCTCATTCGAGCTCGCCCAGCGGCTCGCCCGGGCCGAGCCCGTCGCGCCGCCGCCCCGGCTCATGCCGTACCGGGACGAGATCGCCGAGCTGATCGGCGCCGGGCTGCAGGTCAAGGTCGCCTGGGAGCGGTTCACGAGTGCCCACCCGGATCAGCATGCCAGCTACACCGCGTTCCGCCGGTTCGTGCGGCGGTACGTGGACGAGCGGCCACGCCGGGCCGTCCTCCGGCTCGAGGTCGGACCCGGGGAGGAGGCGCAGGTCGACTTCGGGTACGCCGGCCTCATTCCGCGCGTTCCAGGGGAGCCGCCGGTGACGAGCTGGGTCTTCGTGATGACGCTCTCGCACAGCCGGCACCAGTACGTCGAACTCGTCCAGGACCAGACCGTCGCGACCTGGCTTGCCCTGCACCGCAACGCGCTTGCGTTCCTCGGCGGCGTGCCCCGGAAGCTCGTCCTCGACAACCTCAAGGCCGGGATCATCAAGGCGTCGATCACCGATCCCGAAGTGCAGCGCGCCTACCGAGAGTGCGCCGAGCACTATGGCTTCATCATCTCGCCCTGCGTACCGCGCGTCGCCGAGCACAAGGGCAAGGTCGAGCGTGGCGTCCAGTACGTGAAGCGCAGCTTCCTGGCCGGCCGCTCGTTCCGCTCGCTCGCGGAGGCCAACGAGGCGGCGAGGGACTGGGTGCTCGAGCACGCCGGGCTGCGCGTCCACGGCACAACCCAAGAGATCCCGCTCCACGTGTTCGAGCAGCGGGAGCGCTGCGCGCTCCTGCCGCTTCCGGCCGCGCACTTCGACCTCGTCGAGTGGAAACGAGCGAAGCTCCACCCGGACTGTCACGTCGTCTTCGTCAAGTCCTACTACTCGGCCCCTCACCCACTGATCGGCCAGCGGCTCTGGGTGCGCGCCACCTCCCACGTCGTGCAGATTTTCCACGAGCACCAGCTCGTCGCCACCCACGGGCGTGCCTTCCGGCCCGGCCAGCGGGTGACCAACCCGGTGCACCTTCCACCGAAGAAGCTGCGCTACCTCATGCAGACGCCGACCTGGTGCCGGGGGCGGGCGGCGCTGATCGGGCCGGCCACCACCGACTTCATCGAGCGGCTCCTTGGGGACGAGGTGCTGGACCGGCTCCGTGGCGCCCAGGCCACGCTGCGCCTGGCCGAGACCTTCGGCGAGGCGCGGCTCGAGGCCGCTTGCCGGAGGGCGGTGGCCTGCGACGCCATCGCGGCCAAGACGGTGCAGCGCATCCTGCAGCGAGGGCTCGACCACGAGCCGTTGCCGACCGATGCCACCCTCGCGCCCGCTCCGCCTGCCCCGCCGACCTACGCGCGCACCTTCTTCGACCTGTTCAACCCGGCCGATGCGGCCACCACCGAAGGAGAGAAGACATGGACCTCGTCCACCAGTTGACCCCGATGCTGAAGAGCCTGCGGCTCAGCGGCATCCTCGAAACCCTGGAAGTCCGAAACCGCAGCGCAATCGAGTCGAAGCTCTCCTACGTCGAGTTCCTCGCCCAGCTCGTGGAGGACGAGGTCGAGCGGCGCGCCCAGCACAAGCTGAAGATGCGGCTCCGGCGAGCCGCATTTGATCCGCAGAAGACGCTCGAGACATTCGACTTCTCCGCCTGCCCCAAGCTCTCGCAGAAGGAGATCGCCGACCTCGCGACCTGCCGCTTCATCGAGCGGCACGAGAACGTCTTCTTCGTCGGGCCCGCCGGCGTGGGGAAGAGCCACCTCGCCCAAGCGCTCGGCCACGAGGCCTGCCGGCGCGGCTACGACGTGATCTTCATGCCGGCCGCACGGGCGCTGGCCCAACTCGCGGCCGGTCGGGCCGACGGCACCTACGAACGGCGCCTCGCCGGCTTCGCCAGGCCCCACCTCGTCATCCTCGATGACTTCGGCCTGAAGCCGCTCCGCCCGCCGGCGCCGGAGGACCTCTACGAGGTCGTGGCAGAGCGGTACGAGAAGGGCTCGATGATCGTTACCTCCAACCGCGCCTTCCCCGAGTGGCCCGAGCTCTTCGGCGAGCCCCTGCTTGCCAGCGCAGCCCTTGACCGGCTTGCTCACGACGCCCACCAGATCGTGATCACCGGCGAGAGCTACAGGACCCGCGCCACCCGCCAGCGCACGGCCGAGAAGAAGGCCGGGAACGAGGCGAGGGCGGCGGGGTGAACGAGCCAGGGTGGATCAGCATGCACGCCCCTGGGGTGGATCAGATCGGGGTTTCATTGACACCGGGCGGCGGAGGGGCGAGACCCGCCCTTCGAACAGGGCGCGAGGGCTAGGTCGCCGATGGGTCCCCTCCACGCTGTTCCGCTGGGCACCGAGGCTCGTCCTCCGCAAGCACAGGGACCCGTGGCTGATGATGCCGTCGGGTTGCCTTTGGGCGAGCCTCGCCGCTCTCCGGTGTGCTGGTGTGCCAGCTGCTTTCCGAATCGCTCCGAGTTCCTTGTGCGGCAACCGCGCGTTCCGCCTAGGGTTTCTGTTCACTGCTCAGACCCTAGCTTGACGGCGCCGTGAAGCGGCGCCTTGGGCCATAGCATGCAGTGAACTGACAGTGATAAGTGATGGGCCCATCCACGCTAGGACTGAAGTGCCAGCCCCGGCTTTCCGGTCGGTCTCGAAACCTCGAGCTCGGAACTCTGCGATGGGCCACCGGCACGTGTCACCGCGGGAGCAGCCCGGCTGTACTCTCGCGCGGATTCGGCCCTTCAAGTCGTTTAGCTGGCCGTTGTGGTGGTGCCCCGAGTCGGAGACGATCAACTCCCTAATTCGTGCTCCCTTTGCGGATGAGCGAGAGAATCTTATCGACGGCTGGGGCGAGCGCCTCGCGCACCACGCCGGAGGTCTGGTCGGTCATCAGGCGTGGGAGCCTCTCCACGAAAACTCGAATTCCCGGCAGGACATTTGGAAGGTCGGCGCACAGGACCTCGCCTGCGGCCTTAGCCATCGCATACTCGGTCAGCTCCCTGGGGCGGTCGGCGACGTATACGGAAGACGGGTAAAACACCCTTACTTCCCTGGGTCCGGCGTCCTTAAGGCAGCGGCAGAGGTCATAGAAGCCGTAAACGTAATAGGCCATGAATCGCGCCAGCCGCTCCGGTTCAAACGCCTGGGTCCTAGCCCGGGAGATGTGGCACGTGGCGTAATAGTACACATGCGTCGGGATGGAATCGCCCAGTCCGGAGAGCTGCTGAGCTGCGGGTTGAGTCACGTCGTACTGGAGAAGGTCTACCCTCCCGCCGAAATCCCGTATCTCCGCCGCCACCCGCACCGCGTCCTCACGCCCCACGGCATAGGTGAGTAAGACCCGCCCTCCTCCAGCAGCGATGACCTTGGCCGTGAGCTCCCCGAGCCCTCTAGAGCCACCGATCACCAGGGCGACTTGCTCCCGGAACTCGCCGGCACGGACCACCGCAACGAGGTCGGCGACACTTGCCTGCCTCTGCGGCTCCGCGGGTGCGAAGGCCTCGGCTTCACCGACCAGCCCGTCAGCGCGGCAGCGCATCTTGACCAAGCCGTACTGGGAGTGAGTCTTCACTACCTCGTAGGCCAGCGGCACCGAGCTCCCTGGCCCCTCCCACTCGAGCGAGAGGTGCGAGAACAGCGACCTCAGCCCCGGACAGACCATGCCGACCAGCCGGGAACACGCTGCGAACTCCCGCAACCGTCCGGGTCCGACGAGACTGGCGGCAGCCGGAAAGGCCGACGTGAAGTCCTGCACGGGCGCCGCGAAGTCCACGTGTCCTGCCCTCCCAGAAAGGGCGTCGAATGCGAGATTCTCCGGCGCACCGCTTGGAACGAGCGCAGCTCTGTCAGCCGGCAGGTCGCGGTCCCGTTCTGCCTTGGAGAGTTCGGGCCCGCAGCCTAGGCGCAGAATGGCGACCGTCCTGTCGCCAACCGTCGTCCTTAGCTGAATGTCCCTGTCAGTCCTGCGCTCGAGGATGAGCATCACTTCATCGCCTAAGTACACTGGTTTCAGGAACCGGACCTCCAATCTCGTGAGACCGGGCGGGCCGAACTTCGACCTGGCTAAGACGTCGAGTGCCCAAAGAACTATGTGGACCCCATGCACGACAACCGCACCGACGACGGAGCGCCGAGCCGCCATGGGATCCATGTGGATCGGGTTGACGTCACCAGAGAGGCGGGCGAAAGCCTCCTGGTCCGCTGAGGAGAAGCGACGGCCATCGAGCACGGCTAGAGAGGGCTTCAGCATGGCGGCGAGTGTATTCCAACGGGAAGCGAGGGCCGATTAGGCAGATAACCCGGTCTTACTTCAAGGGAAGGAGCTGAGAGGGAGAGCGTATGCTGCACTGGCGAACCGTGCCTGTTCACGGGAACGACAAGAAGTTCGGCCACCGGCAGTAAGGTTTCCGGCACCGATCTCTCCCGGGAACGGGTAATCCTCCTGGAACTGGGAGCTTAAGAGTGAGGTCTCAGGGAATCGACACCGCGCCTCGGCCTCTGGAATGGCTCTCCGAAATAGCCGAGTAGGTAAGCATTTGCCGGCCCAGGAGCAGAGTCCCCCCATCGGGGCCTACGACTCGTGGGCTTCGATGCTCCTGCAGAAGGGGTCGCCCCCCCGTCCACGAAAAGCGGCCACGCGAGGAAGAGTTCTTCCTCCACGGCCACCGACCAAGAGTGCGGCCCCAGGTTCCATTTCGAGCGGAAGCAGATGTCGAGCCGTAGGGGAGGAACCACGGAGCGACACGCAGCGGCAAGGTCCGTGAGAGAGGGACGACTAGCGTAGCAGAGCGGAAAGAAGGACTCGGCTGAGTGCACCCTCGCCTTGCAGCCTAAGACGTTCGCGCCTGTCGGCCTCCGCAGGCTGCGCCTCGGCGCACACTCCGAGTACGCACTTCGGTAGGACGGCCCGGTTCGGGCGCACCGCTGAAATGCCCCTGATTACATGCGGTTAGATGGTGGAGGCGTCGGGAATCGAACGTGGAGGCGTCGGGAATCGAATCCGGAACCCTGGGCTCCATCTCGGAACATAGTGCATCACGCTAGCCCATGAGTGTCGTCGAGAGCTTATCTCGACCACAGGTACCGAGCCCCCGCAGGAGGGCACCGCTGCTCCCTTCACATCGCGCGCACTTCCGGCTTCTTGGCTGCGTCGACGAAGAGGCGTAGTGGCGGTGACCGCAGCGCACCGTTCGGGAAGCACGGGAGGTAGCCAGGGATCGTGGCCGCACACGGGTCGAGCACCCGCCTGTAGCTCCCGATTCGGATCTACTCGTTGACCATCGGGTGGAACGTTGGCCAGGCCACGACCCTGCGTGTGGTCCTCTAGCGGGATTAGACGAGAACGCCATGAGAAGACACCCCTGCTGTCCGGCGAGCTTGGGGACGCCGAACTGGGAGATGAGCTTTCAGGTGGTCATTGCCGACGAGCCGATAGGCACCCTCGATCTCTGGGTCCTCCAGTGCCTTGGGGGCGGTGGGTGTCAGGCCGTTTCGTGACCAGGTCTGCCAGTACACCGAGCCGTCGGTTCAGCAGCCCGAGGCGATCCTCGCGCCGCACCTGCGCCAAAGTGCGCAAGAGCGAGCGCGCGCTCGTCGTTGACGACACGATCCAGTTCAAGTTGGGCGAACGAGAAGAAGCGGGAAGGGGTCGCTAGGGAACCTACGGCGCTGCGTGGGGAGGACGTCGGGCGTCCCTGGGATATGCTGCGGGAGCGGGGTGAGCTAGTATCGGAAAACCGCAAGTTCCTGGGCCACAGCTTCTGGAGCCGGGGAGGAACGGTGAAGAGGCGGGTCGCGCCCAAGGCCCTTGAGGCGATGAAGGAATGGGTCCGGGAGATCACCAGCCGGAACCGCGGTCGGAACATAGGATCGGTATTCGAGGAACTACGGCGATACCTGACGGGCTGGAAGGAGGATTGCAAGCTCGCGGAAACGCCGTGTGTTTTCCGCAACAGCGACTCCTGGATCCACCATCGCCTCAGAGCGGTGCAACTCAAGCGGTGGCGGCGAGAGACAACGGTCTATCGCGAGCTCAGGTCTCGGGGCGTGTCGATCACCCTGCGGCAGCGGCTGCGTCCCCGCGCTGAGCGGCGGTGGCTCACGGCGACCTACAAGGCGCAAAAAATCACTGTGCCAGACAGCCCTACGACCGGATGGGAGTGCTGCGACTTGTCCCCTAAACCTCAACCTTCTGAACCGCCCGATGCGGACACGCACGTCTGGTGGTGTGGGAAGGGGGTAGCGGGGCTGATCCCGCTAGCCCTATCCCGGTAAATCGCGGATCCGGAGAGCACCAGGTGACGGGACGAACCAAACTGGTCGATCTGGAGTGGTTGGAGTCTAACTTTCCTTGCATGCAGGCGTGTCCAGTCCATACGCAAGCTGGCCGGTACGTCTCGCTCATCGCCCAGGGGAGATTCGCGGAGGCATATCGTTATGCCCGCATCACCAACCCGTTGGCGTCTGTCTGTGGGCGCGTGTGCGGGCATCCCTGCGAGTCCGCATGCCGCCGTGGCGAGTTTGACGCTCCCATCTCGATCCGTGCGCTGAAACGCTTCGTCACAGAGCGATATGGGCCGGAGTCGAGGAGTCCGATCTACGTCGCTGGCGGCAAGCCCGAACTTAAGCGAGCGGAGAAAATCGCGGTCATCGGCTCTGGTCCAGCGGGTATGTCCGCGGCGCACGATCTCGCGTTGCTGGGCTATCCCGTGACGATCTTCGAAGCGGCGGCGCTGCCAGGGGGCATGCTGCATCTGGGAATCCCCGAGTTCCGCTTGCCCCGCGATGTTTTGCAAGCGCAGATCCGAGAAATTCTGGACCTGGGGCCAGAGTTGAAGCTGAACACAACGCTTGGTCGGGATTTCGCCCTCGGGGACCTGCGGCGGCAAGGGTTCAAAGCGGTGCTGATAGCGTTCGGGCTGCACCGCGGCCGTGAGTTGAACCTTCCTGGACACGACCTGGAAGGAGTCGTCAAAGGCATCGATTTTCTTCGGCACGTAAACCTGGGCTCCGGCTTTGACCTAGGCAATAGGGTCGTGGTCGTCGGCGGCGGCAACGTGGCCATCGATGTGGCTCGGTCAGCAATGCGGGTACAGCAGCAAAAATTTCTGCCAGACATGGCCAATGCCCGCCCTCCGACTGAACTGATTTCATCCGGAATGGACGTGGCCTTGAAGGAGTCAACGGATGTGTCGCGCGCGGCTTTGCGGATGCGCGCGCAGGGGGTGCAGTTAGTCTGCTTGGAATCGCGCGCGGACATGCCGGCGTCCAAGGAAGAAATCGACGAAGGCTTGCTCGAGGGCATGAAGCTGTGTCCTTCCTTGGGCCCAAAGCGGTTCGTGGGCGAGGATGGGAAGCTTACTGGCCTCGAGGTCCTCCAGTGCGTCGGTGTATACGACGACAACAATCGCTTCAATCCAAAGTTTTCGCCCGGGACCGAATCCGTGATTCCGTGCGACACCGTGATCCTGGCGATCGAGCAGGCCTCCGACCTGTCCTTCCTGAAGCCCGAGGACGGCATCGAAACCACGCCCCAAGGTACGCTGAAGATCAATCCCGACACTTTGATGACCACGGCGCCCGGTATTTTTGCCACCGGCGACATTGCTTTCGGTCCGCAGTCGATCATCAATGCGATTGCAGACGGCAAGAAAGCCGCGGTCGAGATCGACAAATTTCTGCGCGGACCGGAGTGGAAGCCAAAAGAGCAATACGTGCAGATCACCGTTCTGAATCGCCACGAAATGCCGGAGCACTATGACGAGTATTCGCGGCTAAAGGTGCCCACACTGCCGATCGAGCGCCGCACGCGGGTTGCGGAGGTCGAGACCGGCTTCACGGAAGAGCAGGCCCGCAGCGAAGCCAACCGCTGCCTGCAATGCTGGATCAACACCATCTTCGAAGGCAACGAAGCCGAAGGAACCGAGTGCCTCCTCTGTGGCGGTTGCGTGGATGTCTGCCCGGAGAACTGCCTGTCTTTGGTTCCCTTGAAGGACTTTGCCTTCACGAACGAAGAACGGAAACGCCTGAGCAATGAAGGCGAAGTACGCAGTCTAGACCTCCAGCATATCTCGCCGGAAGAACTGAACCAGGTGGAGGGTTCCGTGATGGTCAAGGATGAGACCCTCTGCATCCGTTGCGGCCTGTGCGCGGAACGCTGCCCTGCGAACACCATTTCGATGGAGGTCTTTGAGGTATTCCACCAGGATCTCGGCTTGCAGTCCCGCGAGGAGAGCGTTCCAAATCCATGAGCGACGACAGGGCAACACCGGCACAGGCAAGTGGCGGCGCAAGGATGGAGGTCTCCCGAAGGGAGTTTCTCAACGAGATCACCTTGGGTGCGCTGGGAGTGGCCGGGCTGGGCGGGGCGGCGCTCACCTATCAGTTCTTCTCGCCTAACGTGCTGTTCGAGCCGTCGACGACCTTTCGAGTCGGCAATCCGGACCTCTACGCGGTGAACTCTGTCAACTTCCTTCAAGAGCAGCAGGTCTACATCGTACGCACGCCCGCGGGGTTTTACGCGGTCTCCGCGGTGTGCACGCATCTTGGTTGCATCACTCAGTGGAAGCCGGAGGCGAACGAAATCGGCTGTCCCTGCCACGGCAGCAAATTTCAGCCGAATGGCAAGAAGATCAACGGTCCCGCGCCGCGTTCCCTACCACACTACGCGATCAACCTGACCGCTGACGGTGAGTTGCAGGTGGATAAGCTGCAAATCATCAAGGCCGATCAGGTCTTGAGGGTGTGAGGAGATCTGTGGCCGCTTCGTTCGATACCGCTCTCGCGAGGCTCCGGACCACTCGGGTTTGGAAATCCATCTTCCGGCATGGCCCGGCCACCACCAACCGTACGCGCAGCCTCGCGGTATTCGGCAACCTGTTCCTGCACTGGCTGCCGGTGAAGGTGAGAGGAAAATCGCTGCGCGTGCGGGCAGCCTACTATCTAGGGTCGTTGTCGCTGATGCTGTTCGTCATCCTGGTTGTGACTGGCGTGCTCCTGATGTTCTATTACCATCCCGCCACGCCACAGGCCTATCAGGACATGAAGGACTTGCGATTCGTGGTGTCGAACGGTGCCTTTCTGCGGAACCTGCACCGTGTCAGTGCGCACCTGATGGTCATGCTCGTGTTCTGCCACATGTGTCACGTGTTTTATCGCGGTGGATACAAGCCACCACACGAGTTCAACTGGGTGGTTGGCGTCGTCCTGCTGCTCCTCACGTTGTTTCTGAGCTATACGGGGTACCTGCTGCCCTGGGACCAGCTGGCGTTCTGGGCCGTTACCGTGGGCACCAACTTGATCTCCGCAATTCCGGTGGTCGGAGACGATGTTCGCCTTCTGGCACTGGGCGGGCACATCGTCGGCGAAAATGCGCTGCTACGGTTCTACGTGCTCCACGTGGTCGTTCTCCCGCTGCTCGCGCTCCTCTTCATGGGCGTTCACTTCTGGCGTTTGCAGAAAGATGGTGGATTAACGGTAGGGCAAAAGGGCGATGACGGAAATAACTAAGATCGAATCGGGATTCAGTTCCGACGCCAAGAAGGAACCCCGCCGGATCGTCTTCATTACGCGGAATACTTCTGCTAAGGTCAAGGACGAACGTGAGCCGAAGGTGATGAGCCATCCGCACCTGCTGGTGCGCGAAGCCATCGTTTGCGAAGTGCTGCTGATCGCGCTGGTGCTGGTTGCCTTGATTTGGGATGCACCACTGGGGCCGTTAGCCAACCCTCTGGTCACGCCCAATCCGGCGAAAGCGCCATGGTATTTTCTGGGCTTACAGGAATTGCTTCACTTCTTCTCCCCGTTTGTAGCTGGAATCCTGATCCCGACACTGGTGGTCATCGCCCTTATGTCGGTGCCGTACTTCACCGTAAATGTTGAAGGAAAGGCTATTTGGAGCGAGAAGGCTTCTAGCCGCTTTGCGATCGTGGTTGGGTTGGTGGTTGTGTTGCTGATCCTGCTGTTCTTGGTGGACGCCTGGACAATCATGGTGCCGACCGCGGCCGTCGCGGGCCTGCTGGTGGCGTCATACCTCTCGAGGGGAACCAAGGGATGGTTCGGCGCACTGCGCGGCAAGCCGCTCTCCTGGTGGATCATGACCTGGTTCATAGCGACGGCGGGTTCCCTGACCGTGGTAGGAACGTTCTTCCGTGGCCCCGGGTGGTCCTGGGTGTGGCCCTGGGGGACGCATGGCGGCTGAGGACATGGGCAAGTTGCCGGAGAAGATGCGGCTTGCCTTCGCCGTGACCACGATTGTTTGCGTTGTGGTGTTGGCGATTTCGCCCCTGAAGGAGTTCCGCGCAGAGTGGAGGCAGTACAGACGCTCGTTCGTGAAATTTGCCCAGGGCCGGCCGGACACGGAAGAGCTCCTCGCCGCGTACAGCCCGAACATTGACCAGGTATGGCTGCCGGGCATGAACGTCACGGACCGGTGCATTACCTGCCATCAGGGAGTCACGCAAGCGAGCCTCGCGGATGCTTCCGTGCCAGAGCCCTTTCGCGCACACCCGCCCATTCCCCACAAGGTTCGCGAGTGGGGATGCACCATTTGCCATCGTGGCCAGGGTTCGGCAACCGAAGCAGCCGAGGCACACGAAACTACACCGACTTGGGAGAAGCCCATCCTCCCCGCTCAGTTCTTGCAGGCCGGGTGCGGGGGCTGCCACCAGGACGATCTAAAGGAGACGCCACAACTTGGGCGCGGCCGCGAGGTGCTGAGGCGCCTGAACTGCCAGGCCTGTCACAGGCTCAACAACCTGGATCCGCCCGACGTGGGCGCAGATCTCTCGAGCATCGGCTACAAAGTCTCGCGCCAGTGGATTTACAGGTGGCTGAAGGAACCCCGAACGATCACCGATCCGGACGGCAAAGTCAGCGTGAACGGCTACGAGACCGAAGACGAGCCGCGCATGCCGAAATTCCCCCTGAACGAGGAGGAGCTCCGAGCCCTCTCAGGGTTCTTGAGCGTCCAAAAGGCCAAACAGATCGAGACGTACACCATTGATCCGGCCTCGGTAGTCCTCTGGAGCAAAAGCCCGGAGCTCCTTGCCCAAGGCGAGGCGCGTTTCCGGGAAATGATGTGCACCACCTGCCACTCCCGTGCGGCCAGGCGCACGGGTGAGTCCGAGCGGACCGGCGGCGACATCGGCCCGGAGCTCACCAAGGTGGGCAGTAAGGTCAACAAGGAATGGCTGATCGCGTGGCTGCAAAACCCGCAGGGTTATCTGCTCCGTAGCACGATGCCGCGCTATGCATGGAGCGATGAGGCCCTCTACAAGGTCTCGCAGTATATCATCGGCAAACTCGTCGATCCGACCCTGCTCGCGGATGTCCCGCAACTCGGTGCGGCCACTGACGAGGAAGTGGAGACGGGAAGGCGGTTGTTCAGAGAGAAGGGCTGCGCGAGTTGTCACGCATTGAGCGGAATCGGCGCCCAGAAGGAATCTGGGCCCGATCTCGCCGCTGTGGGCGTGAAGAACGCGTCGGAGTTAGAGTTCAGCACGGCAAGAATCGAGCACAACCTGATTGCCTACATTCAAGCGAAGTTGCAAGACCCGGTATCCGTAAATCCCAGCGCGCGCATGCCGGGTTACAGCTGGAAGCAGGGGGATCTGGACGCCGCCACCACCGCATTGTTGAGTCAGATAGGGACGCCGTCCACCGGTGCCCTGCAGCGTCTTGTCGTTCGCCGAAGAGAAAGATCTTTCCAGGCCGTGGGCGCATTCGCTCTGGTTTACGAGCGGTATAAGTGCTACGTTTGCCATCGCTTCAACGGGTATGGAGGAACGCTCGCTCCGGACCTCTCCTACGAAGGGAGCCGCGCACAGAAAGGGTGGATCTCGGATTTTCTGAAGAATCCCCAGGCCATTCGTCCGGCGTTGGTTCTGCGCATGCCGCAATTCGGTATGCCGGATAAGGACGCAGAGATCGCCGCGGCCTTCCTGTCGATAGCGATGCAAAGACCCGGCGTCAATCCGGAGAGCGCGGACCTTGAGGAAGGCACCCCGGCGATGGCATCGACGGGCAAGGAGCTCTACGAAGGAAAGTACCGCTGTCAGGGGTGCCACGCGATGGGCGAAACGGGCCACTACGTGGGTCCAAATCTAAACAACGCGGGGAAGTGGTTGACGCCGGGATGGATCGAAGCGTGGCTCCGTAACCCGCAAGAGGTACAACCCGACACGGTCGAGCCCCGACGTAACTTCACAGGCGAAGAGATTCAGGCGCTCACGGCATACCTGATGACACTGCGCACAGGCAGCAACCTGCAAACCGTCACGAAAACCGGGAAGGTACGCGTGACCTCGCAACGAGCCGGCCGATGAAAGCGAATCTCCGGGCGACTCCGCTCCTCCTGTGCGCGGCACTTTGCCTGGTGGCACTCTTCGGCTGCAAGAGGAGCGCGGCTCCGGCCGAGCCAGGTATTGCCCGTGGCGCCTACGACACGGAACCCGATTGGAACGACCACACCAAGCAGATCAAGCTGGGCTATCAGGAGTCGCAAGGCAAGCGCATTTTCTATCAGTACTGTGTATGGTGCCACGCGGATGCCGGCCCGGCGGGTCCATCGAACCGCCGCAACGTGGCGCCTATGCCCCCGCTGATGAACGACGGGAAGACACTGAATCGAGAGGCCGACGAGTACATGGAGAACATCATCGCCCTTGGGGGGAGTGCGGTCGGGAAGTCCTCCATGATGCCGCCTTACGGTAAGACCTTGAGCGCCGCAGAGATTAGGAATGTCATCAAGTTCACGCGGGCGATCGCGGAACCAGTCTACCGTCAGCCCGGGCGGCCGGGGTTGCAGACGTCGATCACGGAGCAGATCTTGGCAAGGGGCAGTCTGGTCGAAGGCGTAGGGTTCCCGGTCAGTGTTAACGGAGTCGCACGAAGGCAATCGGGCCCGGCACCGTCGGGCACCATCTCGTTCTTCGTGGGGACTACTCAGCTAGGCGACCCGATTCAAGTAGTCGCAGACGCTGGGAATGGCGCGTCACCCTCGTTCTGGACGAACTCAACGATGGTCACGATACTTCGCGCCGGTTCGTACGCGCTTACCGCTCAATACAGTGGTGATTCGAATTATGCAGCTTCGACCACTTCGACGACGATTGATGTTCTTCATCGCGCGATAGCCGGCATCAACGTCAACCCCATGAGGGTGGATTATGGCGGTGTGGTGACAATCACGGGCAGAGTTGATACCGCGGTTCCAAGCTCGAATACGGCAATGAAACCGACCGGGACTGTCACGTTGTCTGGCACCGCGGACGGCAGGTTCGGAAGTGGCGTAACTACCACGACCATTGCGGGCGCGAGTGGGAATTGGGCGATTCAACTGAGCGCGACGGTCAAGCCCTCGGAGGGCGAGCACTTCGTGCTTGAGTATAGCGGTGATGGCAATTACGGTCCTGCGTCGGTTTACAGTGATTCCTTGATCGTAAATCTGCCGGATTTCGCGCTGACGGCAAATCCAGACTCGGTGACCATGACTGCCGGCGAAGATGGTTCCTCGACGGTAACTGTTACACCGCTGTCAAGCATAGGCAGCACTGTCGTTTTGACCTGCTCTGGTCCAATGCTCAAGAATGTGAAGTGTACCATTTCTCCGGCGTTTGTTCGCCTCGCGAACAAGGTTCCGGGGACGGCGACCGTGACGCTGAGTACGCTTGGACCCTCGAACTCTGGAGCGGCAGGTGCACTGCGGGAGCAGGGTGGAGGGATGATAGGGATTCCTGGGCCGGTGGTCTGGCGACTCGGAGGTGGCTGTGTTTACGCGGCGCTGCTGGCGCTTCTGTGGTGGGCGCCTGGACGCAAGCGGAGGCGCCGGGTGGCGCTGGGTCTCGCTACCGGTAGTGTCGTCGCGCTGGCGTTCGGTTGTGAGGTAGGCGGTGGTGTTGGTAATGGTGTGCCTACGGCGATTTCAATTAGGGCGTCAAGCAACAAGGTTTCAGCCGCAAGGGAGCCAACCCTCACGCTCACCGCGAAAGTGACATCCTCGAGGACGGTAACGGGCACGGTCAATTTTTGGGAGACCGGCAGCGATAGTGCTCTCGCACCGCCAGCCACGGTTGTGAACGGTACGGCGACGGCGGAGGTTGCCTTGCCGTTCCCGGGGACTCATGAAATCTACGCTCAGTACAGTGGGGATGCCAACAATCGATTGTCCAAATCGTCGGCAATCGATGTCGTGGCCACGGGGTCGGCTAAGGTGCGGATTCAGGGCACGACTGGACCCGTCAGCCATGACTCTTCAGTTTATGTGACGGTTCGGTGAGCGACGTGAAGGAACTTGCGCGCGGCTGGTGGAGAGTAGGCCCCGAGAGCGATAGATCGCCTTCAGTCGATTCTTGGCGCGGACCAGGTCTCCGACCAGGGCGCGCTGGGCGCGCACCGCCGCCCTCGGCTCGCTGTAGACCCCCGGAGCCTTGAACACGGTGCAGTCGATCGCTCCGCGCCGAATCCGTTCCGCCAGGCCCCACGCGTCGACCGAGTCGTTCTTCTGGCCATCGCTCTTCAACGGTTGGACGACTACGATCTCGTCCACATGCGGCTTGAGCAGCTCGTAGAGCCACTCGCTGTGCGTCCCTTCCTCGAAGCATAGGTGCTTTGTCCCTGCAATTTCCTTCACATGCTCGACCAACACCTTGCCGTTCGTTTCCAGGAGCTGCTCCGTCAGCCGCTTGCCGCTCGGCCCCATCACCCCAAACGTGCAGGTTTGTGAATGAGCGTCGAGTCCGATATAGCGGTCCATTGGTGTCCTTCCTCGTGGTCGGTGTCTCGTTGAGCGCGAACACCAGTACCACCAGCGGGGGACGCCACTTTCGCCAGCTCACAACGTCACGCCGTGCCGTCTCGACCGCCACTCCCGTCCTATGCCTGACAAGTCCTCGTAGTCACGGTCAGTGCAACGCGATCACGTTGTCAGGAAGGGCCACCTCGCGCTTGTAGGTTGCCCCCAGCATCTGCCAGGCCCGGTCGAAGCGGTCGCTCTGCGCAGGGCCCGCAGCGTCTGGATGGCTTGCCCGCCGGCATGCCGCCACCTCATTCCCGACCTCTTCAGCCGCTGCGTCGCGCAGCGTCTGGCACGCGGCCTCCACCACGCCCGAGCCGATGGGGAGGTTCTGTGCCTTCATCTGGGCGTAGCGAATGCGGTGCCGGTTGTTCCGGAAGTAGCGCAGCTCCTTCGCGATCTTCTTGCGGCCGGGGTGCTCGTCGCCCAGGTGGATCAGCGAGCGGATCACCTTCTCTACGCCGTCGTCGTGGTCACGCAGGACCAGGCGCAGCTTCTCGAACTGCGCGTTGGCCTTCGTGCTGGTCTCGCCGTACGCGACCGACAGGGCTGCCTGGAGGTGCTCGGCGCTGTGGAAGAAATCCACACCTGGGGCTTGGAGGATCGAGCTCGGTCAGGGACTCCCAGTTGTCCTTGGCCCCGTCCGCGAGCTTGGTCACCAAAACGTCCGGCCGCTGCGCAAGGATCGCCGTCAGCTCCGCGCCGAGCGTCCCCTTCAGCGTCGTTTTCTTGGGCTCGGGCATCCGCGCCAGCCGGATCGTCCTGAGCTCGCCTTCGGCGTCGTAGATCGAGAGCGTCCCGCAGCCCACCTCCTGGTGACCCGCCGGCCCGCGCTGGAGCTTCCCGTCGGCTTTCGCGCAGGCTCGCTTCTCCTCGCCCATGCTGCCTCTCACATGTAGCGGACTGTGGGTGAACAATCGTTGTTGTAGGTACTCGAGCGACAGGGTGGCGGCGGCTGGCGAACTCTGGTCATGACTTTCGCCGCACGAGCCTCTCGCTGGTCGTCGAGGAGGACGCCGACAAGGGCACCCTCAGGCGCTGGACGCACGCCCCTCGTCGCCACATCTTGAACGGCGACTGCCCTACGGGCTCTGCGCCCGCGGGGCCTCGCGCACGTCCGTCAACAGCGCCATCCGCGTCGAGCCCCGGCGGGGTGGACGCTTCCAAGGCTCGGAACTCTCGAATGGGTCCCCCGAGGCGGAAAGAAGTAACCACCTGGGAAACCACGGCTGGTCCGTGTAGCTCAAGGGCGTGTTCGTCCGTGGTGTACGCGGAGGAGGTCATTTCCGACCAGGCACGGAATGAAAGGCGAGAGCGCTGGACGAGGCTGGTGGCTCCCCTCGAGGCCAGCGACCTGGCGCATAGGGAGTTCGCCACCGAGCGAGGGATCTCCGTCAGCAGGCAGGGGGTGCTGATGCCCGCGGGAGCGCGGGTGCGGATCGCCACGTCGATACCTCGATGGCTCGGCCGATTACAATGGTCATGAGCCGCTTGGAGTAGACTCTGGTGACAAGAAGAGGCCAAGTGTGCCACACCCGCTGATCGACGTGCTCGAGGTTGCCGTGGTGCAAGCCGCAGGCCCACTCTTCGACGTGGGGGCCGGGGTCGACAAGGCCTGCCAGCTCATCGCCGACGCGGCGGGCCGCGGGGCCCGGCTCGTGGTGCTTCCTGAGGCCTTTATCGGCGGCTACCCGCGCGGCCTTTCCTTCGGAACGGTGGTGGGGAGCCGGACTTCGGAAGGGCGAGACATGTGGGCCCGCTATCACTCCGGCGCGCTGGAGATCCCAGGGCCGGGGGTGGAGCAGCTCTCGGCCGCGGCGGCTTCTGCCCGGGCGCTCGTGGCGGTGGGCGCCGTCGAGCGTGTGGCGGGCCGACCGGGCACGCTCTATTGCTCCCTCCTCTACTTCGGCCCCGATGGGCGCTTCCTGGGCCGCCACCGGAAGCTCAAGCCGACTGCCTCGGAGCGGCTGATCTGGGGCGAGGGAGACGTAAGCGACCTCGTGACGCTGGACGCGCCCTGGGGCCGGGTCGGGGGGCTCATCTGCTGGGAGAATTACATGCCGCTCTCGCGAGCGGCCCTGTACCAGCAAGGAATCAGCGTGTACCTCGCCCCCACCGCCGACTCCCGCCCTCAGTGGCAGGCGACCATGGTGCACGTGGCGCTCGAGGCGCGCGCGTTCGTGCTCGGCTGTAATCAGTACGTGTCGCGGGCCCACTACCCACCCGACCTCGCGGAGCACGCCGAGGTGCGCGTCCTTCCGGAGCCACCGAGCCCCGGTGGCAGCGTCATTGTCTCGCCGCTAGGCGAAGTGCTCGCCGGGCCTCTCTGGGGCGAAGAGGGCATTCTTCGCGCGAGCCTGGATCTACGTCAGGTGGTGCGGTCGCGACTCGACTTCGATCCGTCGGGGCACTATGCGCGCCCCGACGTGCTTTCGCTCCAGGGGCCCTCTCTTCCCGCTCCGGTCCGGGTCCCGTGGGAGGCCACCGAGTCAGAGAAGGGCACCTGAACCCTCGGGTGTCTCGCGGGGGCGCAGGTCCGGAATCGCTACGTCAACACGTCGATGCTCGGGGGAACACGAGCCCCACTTTCGACGCATGTACTGGATCCGTATGACAAGACTCCCCGCAGGTCCGAGGAACCACGCGGTACTGGCGGCGACGTCTCGGTACCCAGCCAGGTTGGTCCAGCGACCCGAGCGCGCGTCATACACGTGCATGGGCGTCTTGGTGTTCTGGATGCCGGTATCGACGCCCTTTGAGCCGGTCCCGTTCCACTGAAGGTAGATGCCCAGGTCCGGGCCGGTGGCGTGCTCCCAGCCGCCCATGATGATCTGGTAGCGCGGCGGGGTCGCTTGGCCGGCGGATGCCGTGCTGTCGGGCTTGGATGATGTTGGCAAGTGCAGCAAACCGTACTACGGAGGAGCTGTGCTGAAGGTACGCATCAACGACCGAGAGCTCGAGGCGAAGGCAGGGGACGCCTTGCGGGATGTACTGCTGGCCAACGACATCCTGTTCGACTTTCCCTGTGGGGGCGGAGGCTCGTGTGGCCAGTGCACCGTCAAGGTGGAACCCGCATCGAGTGTCGAAGGTCCCCTGCACCATGGCCTACCCCTAGCGTGCCAGGCCGTACTGTGGGCGGACTGCTCGGTGTTCCTGCGGGTGCAGACCGACGCCTGGGTCAGTGCTGCGGAAACGGGAGAGGTGGAGATCGATGAGGCCGACAGGCTGGTGCGCGCGCTCACGCTCACCTTGGCCCCACCGTCACTGGAGGACCAACGCTCCGATTGGACTCGCCTGAGCGAGGCTTTGACCGCTGCGGGCATCGGGTCCGAGAACCCAGATTCGGCCCTGCTCGGCGATCTGGCGGCAGGCCTGCGCAGCGACGACTGGACGGCCCATCTTCTCGTCGAAGGCAAGAGCCTTCTCGGCTTCTCTCCTCGCGGGAAACCTTGCTACGGTTTTGCGATCGACCTGGGGACGACGACGGTCGACGTCGCACTGTATGATCTAGAAACGGGAAGACAGGCGGGAAGGCGGACGCTCTTCAACCGACAGGTGTCGTACGGCGCGGATGTGATCTCGCGTGCCGCGGCCTTCCGCCGGGATCACTCTGCCGTTCGGACTGCCGCGTCCTCCACAGTCGCGGAGGCGGCCGAGGCCCTGCTCGAGGAAGCGCAGGTGGCGACGGCAAGCGTCGTGCGCTCGGTCGTGGTCGGCAATCCCATCATGCTTCACATCCTGCTCGGGCTCGACCCCTTCCAACTCACCCAGGCGCCGTACATCCCGCTGATCACCGATCCGGTCCGGCGACCTCCGGCCGAGTTCGGCTGGGACTTCCAACGGAAAGGCGTTGTCGAGACGCTCCCGCTCATCTCGGCTTTCGTCGGCGCGGATACGGTAGGCGTGATCGTGGCGCTTGGCTTAGGCGCTGAAACGAGGACCTCCCTCGCCCTGGACGTCGGGACCAACGGCGAGATCGTCCTTGCGCACGGGGGCCAGCTTTCGGCCACCTCCGCAGCCGCGGGTCCGGCCTTCGAGGGCGCGCAGATCTCCTGCGGCAGTAGGGCGATCACTGGGGCGATCACGCACGTCACGGTAGAGCCGGAAGGCGTGACCTGTCGTGTGCTCGGCGGCGGTCCCGGCTGCAGCATCTGCGGGACGGCGCTCATCATGGCGGTCGCCGGAATGCTGGACCGCGGGGTCATTGACGAAACGGGCCGCATCGTGGAGGCGGAGGAGGTCAGCTCCCAGGCCTTGCGCGAGCGACTCTTCGAGCGCGAGGGTTTGCTTGCCTTCGCATTGACCGAGGATCGAAGCGTCTTCATCACCCAGAAGGACGTGCGGGAGCTTCAGCTGGGTAAGGCTGCCATTCGAACCGCGATCGAGAGCCTCCTGGCGGAGACGGGAACAGGGTGGTCCCAAATCGAGCGGGTGCACTTGGCGGGGAACTTCGGTGCGGGCATGAGCGTCAGCTCGGAGATCCGGATCGGGCTGTTGCCGCCGACGCCTCTGGAACGGGTCGACACCGTCGGCAACGCAGCTTTGCGAGGGGCGGCGCTGGTGCTGCTCTCGCGGTCGGGCCGGGAGGAGGCCTGTCGGGCGGCGCGGCTCTGCCGATACGTGGAGCTGGCTGGACGGCCCGAGTTCCAGCAGCGCTTCGCGGACGCGCTGCTGTTCTCGCGGGGCGCCGGCGTCTAACGCGGACTTACCCTGTGCACTGGACGTGCCGGTGCCCGGGTGGTGCCCTCATGCCGGCGCATCCGATGGCGACAATGGCGAAGAACGGGTCCCGGTCGGGGAGGCCGGGACGCGAGAGATGGGCGAAGAGTGGAGACGCCGGGAATCGAAAACTGGTCCAAGAGGTCAGATGCATGTGGAAACCAAGCCGGAAACGAGGAGGCCAGTTTGGGCTCCAAGGGCGCGTGCAGGGTGAGGACATGGCCGCGGTTTAGGTGCGAGAGCGTGAGCTTGCGAGGTGCTCCCGCCGGAGGGGCAGCGAGGAGTTCGGTGCCGTGCGGGGACGTTCCCCCTCCGGGGCTGGGGCCTTGATTTGGGGCGGGACCCGGAAAATTCGACAATCCTTCGCATTGGGCACGCGATTCTCCTCTTATGCAACTGTTCCGCGTTCTTGTCGTCGCGAGCGTTGGTTTGCTCGTTACGAGTATCACTGCTTGTGAAGGAGGCAGCAATCGGGGCGAGACTGCACCTGGCACAGTCGTCGCACCGAGCGACCTTGCCTACTCTACAGACCCGGCGACGTACATCGTCCAGGTATCCATTCCCCCCAATCTGCCGAGCAGCAGTGGTGGGGCGGTGGTTTCCTACGCAATTTCGCCGGCTCTTCCCCCCGGCCTCGATTTCAACACCTCCACCGGCGTGATTAGCGGGACACCCGCAGCGGTCACGAGCACCGCCGACTACCTCGTGACAGCAATCAACTCCGCGGGCAGCACCTCTGCCAACCTGAGAATCGAGGTGACGAGATCCTGCGGCAGCTGCACCGGTTGCTGCCTGGCCGGAGTGTGCCAAGCCGGGACGGCCCGAACCGCTTGCGGCACGGGCGGTAACTTCTGCCGGCGTTGTTCTCATAACGAACATTGCACCGCGAGCGGTTGTGCCTTGACGTGCGACGCCACAACCTGTCCGAGCGGTTGCTGTAGTGAGGGGGTCTGCCAGAGCGGTGGGGAGGCTTCGGCTTGTGGAATGCAGGGCGGTGTTTGCCAGCAGTGCAGCGACCCGACCCCGACGTGCGCGTCCGGGATGTGTGTCGCCGCATCGGGCGGCGGTGTCCTCCCACCGACCGATCTTGCGTACTCAACGAACCCGGCGATGTACACCGTAGGCGTTAGCGTTCCCCCGAACCTACCGAGCAGCAGCGGCGGGGCGGTGGCCTCTTACGCGATTTCACCGGCCCTTCCCCTCGGCCTCAATTTCGACATCTCCACCGGTGCGATCACCGGGACGCCCATGGCGGTCACTAACGCCGCCAACTACCTCGTGACAGCAAGCAACTCCGCAGGCAGTACCCCGGTTGAGGTGAGCATAGCTGTTACGAGCTCCTGCGGCAGTTGCACCGGTTGCTGCTTGGCTGGAGCGTGCCAAGCCGGCACGGCTCAAAATGCTTGCGGCGCTGCCGGGAACTCGTGCCAGGCATGTACCGACGACGAACAGTGCACCTCGAGCGGCTGTACCCTGACATGCGACGCCACAACCTGTCCGAGCGGTTGCTGTAGTCAGGGGGTCTGCCAGAGCGGAGGGGAGGCTTCGGCTTGTGGAACGCAGGGCGGTGTTTGCCAGCAGTGCAGCGACCCGACCCCGGTGTGCGCGTCCGGGATGTGTGTCGTTGAATCGAACGGTGTGGTGCCGGTGACCTTGGTTCAGAACATCCAGAGCAGCTCGAACGTCACGAGCATCTTCGGGGACACGGGCCAGGACTTCTACTTCACCCTGCCCAACCCGGTTCATGCGGGGAACGCGCTCGTCCTCTTCCTGAACTGGCAGTACCCGAACACAATCACATCGATCACGGACAGTCAATCCAACCCGTGGCCGACGACACCTGCGATAGGGACAAACGACGGCTCGGCGCAATCCGCCGGGGTCTTCGTCGTGACGAACGCCGCCGCCGGCATCACGAAGCTGCACGTCTCGATGAGCGCACAGACACGGCCGTTCCTTTACAGCCTGTCCGAGTTCTCAGGGATCGCGACCTCGCAGGGGACCTACCAGGGGAGCGTGGCGACCTCCACCTACAGGAGCGCTGGGCAAGCGATGCCAAGCGGCTCCTTTACGCCGAACAACAACGACGCCAACGGCGGGAACCTGATCTTGAACTGGCTCGCGGACGACAACGATGGGTCCGCGAACGCGTCGACCGCGGTCGCGGCGGCAAGCGGTTTCACCTTGCTCGACGCCGAGACCTGTCAGGGCGATCAGACTATGGAGCACGCGAGCCAGTACATGGTGCAGACCTCGGTCGCGGCCATCAATCCAGGGGTCAACCTCACGCAGGACGCGACCGGCGGCCAGTTCTTCTCGGTCTCCCTCGCCCTCAAGGCTGGAAACCAAGGCGCCGTTGGGAGTGGGATGAGGATCATCCGCATCCACCACTTCAGTTCGCCCAACGGCGTCGCGAGAGCAGCCTGCCAGTTCCCCTGCTCGGGCAACCTGCTCCTGTTCAACGCAGACGCCAACGAGGGGCAGTGGGCCGTCTCGACGCTCGCGGATACCTCAAGCAACGGCTGGACAAGCCGGACGCACGACAGCGGCTCGACCCAATGGTGGGACGCAGAGAACGCGACCTGCACGAGCACCATGAAGGTCACCATCACGCCGGTCAGCGGGACGGTCCAGGCCTCCTGGCAACTGATCGACGTAGCCGGTGCGCCTGCGAGTCCCTACGACACGACGATGGGCAACCCGTCGGTGGGGGAACAGTACACTGGGGGAGCCACGTTGAACGACTTGCCCGACGCGACGCCGAGCACCGCGGACGGGATCATGTTCGCTGACGGCGGGTTTGGCACTGGCCCGGTCAGTGGCCTGGCAAGCGGTTCTCCGCCGAACGCCATCTTCGACTTTGTTTTCTACACGGGCCAGTCGGACGGCTCCAATATGGACAACAGCGACATTCTCGCCCACTACTTCGTGACGAGCACGACGCCGGCCACCTGGAACTGGACGGTCGCGAACGGCAACCAGACCAGCAATGTCTGGGGAAGCGCCTTCCACTACACGGGGCACTAGGTCGTGACGTTCCCCTGGCGCCGATCAGGCTGGGCTCACCGCCGCCGTCCTGGCGGCGCAGGGGAGCGGTCTTGCCGGTCAAATCGAAGAGGTGGGTCGCTAATTGAGCGGCAATTGTCTAAGCACTCGGAGCACGAGAAGGAGCTTGATCATAAGCCGATGAATGGTCTCTGGAAATCGTCTCCAACCGCAAGTAAGTCCGTTCAACCCGTCTCAGCGGAACGACGCTACAGATCATTGCGGTTTGTCGTGGGTGCGCATTGGTTTGTGGGCTTCACTGTGATCAAAGTGAGCGTCATAGTGCTCTTCGTCAGTTTAGCGGGAAGTCAAGGCAGAACGGGTTTCCTGCATCCTTGGTTGCGATAGTTCGTTGTCGGCTCCAAAGCTCCGGACCACGCCCCAATGGCGACGGCTTTGAAACCAAAGGAAACCAAATCGCCGATCGTCAAACCCCAGGAACTTTAGAGAAATCTCAGTGGAGATGCTATGAGGGCCCACCCAGGCGGCGAATAGGACGGCCGCCCCGGTGAAGATCGCTTTCCGGTTCCGCGAGAATCGGAGGAGAGACCTATGCCCAAGGCGGCCCGTAAAGAGGTTAACGAAACTGCGTTGAAGCTGTACGTCGCATTCGAGCTCAGCGAGAAAGACTGGAAGCTGGTCTTCAGCGACGGTGTTCGGACGACCGAGGCAGGCGTGCCCGCGCGGGACCTGTCGCGGGTGCTGGAACTCGTCGCGCGCGCTCGCAGGCGGTCCGGGGCCTGTAAGGTGCTCTCCGGCTACGAGGCGGGGCGCGACGGGTTCTGGCTACACCGCGCGCTGACGGACCATCGGTCGAGACGCCCGGCCGCGCGCCTGGGCCCGAGGTAGGGCCGAAGTGGAGATGGGGCGCCTCGTCAAGTGGTCCAACAGCTGGCGCCCACGGGCGCATCCAGCATCGGGTGTCCTGGCCAAGGCCGGGCACGGATAGAAGGCTGTCGCGGCCCCTTCAACCCGCGCGCCCCAACAAGGACCGGCCGACGCGCTTGACTTCGTGGCCCTCATAGAAGGCGCCGGGAATCAAATCCCGCCGGCGACGACTAATGCTCGCCGACTGGGTGGTACCGAAACTGGCTCGGGTGGAGCACGGGATCGAAGACTACTGTGATGAGGAACTGCTCGGCGAGGTTCCGGCGGCGCCGTCAACTCGCCGAGGCTGAGCTTGCAGCGAAGGGTTCCTCAGGAGTGCCACAGGGGCAAGCACATACTCCCCAAGATGGCTTCAGCGGGTCTACTGCAACTTCGACGACTTCGCCCTGAGGTCCTTCATCGACAATGCCACCCGTTCTCGGTGGCCCATGCCACAGCGCGCCAGTACCGATCGGGATTATCGCGCTCGGACATCGACCAGCCGACCTCGTTGGTCTCACCCGTGCCCTGCTTCCAACGCTGTAACCGACCGTCACGTTTCACGTACACTTCGGCTTGCTCCAATAACCCACCGCCACCTTCGGGCGCATCCCAAGGGATGCCTCGTTCCGTAAGAACCTTCTTCACCGCTGCGCTGCTCACGATGGGATCTGCTCCGGGTCTGTTCAAGAGACTCTTGACGAGAACGTACAGATCACCGGCAGTCATCATTCCACACCTCTCGAGCGCCGCTGCTTGGCCAGGGCGCTGCCTTCGTGCTCACCGCACTCCCGAGCGAGTCGGACCAGCGGGGTTACTCCCTGCGTCGGAGCACTATACCGACGACGAAGGTCACGGCAAAGATGAGGGCGAACGGTAGCCAGGTTCCGATGGCGTTCCGGAACATCTCGAAGCTGTGGTTGATGACTATGGCCACGAGGAAGAGGTCTACCAGCGCCACGACGACCAGGAAGGCGCTGGCCGTGACTAGCGGTGTCGTGTAGTTGAAGCGTCGGAAGTAGACGAAAGAGACGATGGCGGCGATGACCGGCGGCAATGGCGTGGACTACCAGGGCGTTCCCCAAAGACGTGACGCTCATCCCGATACCGATAGTGGCTCCGCACAAGCCCAAGATGACGCGGGCATGGAGTACCAGCGTGATGCCGACCTGCGTCATGTTCGCGGTTGGCTGCGCCACCGAGTCTCTGGATAGCGTAGTCGGCATCAGCCGTACTCCGACAGGCACTCGAACTTTATTCCAGTTGTGCGGAGTCTAGCATCAACCTAGAAGCCGGTGTGAGGCTTCGCGGAGGGCGTCATTGAGCGGGGAATGGGATGACGATGCCGAGGCCATCCGATCCGCACACCCACGCCACGTGCTCTTCCTCTGGGTCGGCAACTCCGCGCGCAGCCAGATGGCCGAGGGCATGGCCCGCGCCATCGCGCCCCCAGGGGTGAAGGTCTCGTCGGCGGGCTCGCATCCCTCGCGACTGAACCCCCTGGCGGTCAGGGTGCTGGGGGAAATCGGCATCGACATCAGCGGGCAGTTCTCTAGGAGCGTCACCGACATCCTGCCTGACGACGTAGACCTGGTGGTCACTCTCTGCGCCGACGAAGTCTGCCCCGTGTGGCTCGGGAAGGCGTTGCGGGTCCACTGGGGGCTTCCCGACCCGACCGCGGCCGGGCCCAGCGACGCGGAACGGCTGCAAGCCTTTCGAGATGTGCGCGACGAGTTGCACAGCCGTCTCACTAAGGTCTTCCGGGCTGGGCGGGAGCAGCGCCAGGGCTAACGAGTCGGTCGAGTACGGACCGGCGTCTTTAGAGGACCTGGGTGCCATCCGCGCGCTTCTCGCGAGCCTCGACCTGCCGTCCGAGGACTTGGGTCAATCGAAGCCAACCTTCTTCGTCGCCCGCGACCATGACAGGCTCGTCGGGTGTGTCGGGCTGGAGCAGTGCGGCGACGACGTGCTGCTTCGGTCGTTGGCCGTGGGCGGCGAGAGCCAAGGAGCCGGGGTCGGTACCGCCCTTCATTCCCGGGCGCTTGCTGAGGCCAGTCGGCGGGGAACTCGGGCGCTGTATCTGCTCACGACGACGGCAGCGGCGTTCTTCGCCGGCTCGGGTACGTGCCGGTCGAGCGCACGAACGTGCCGCTACTCGTGGCCGCGCCGCCGAGTTCAAGGCGCTCTGCCCGGCCACTTCGACGTGCATGATGCGTGTGCTGCGCCCGAAACACACGATAGAGTGAGGCACCGGATCCATCGAGGTGGGGGAACCGGCGTGGTGTCGGGAGTGCCGATCTCGAACGGTAACTCCCCCAGCGAGACGCGGGGCTCATCCTCGACGAGGCGAAGGAAGTGAAGGGATGAGCCGCCCACCTGCGAGCGGATCTCCATGCGGCGGCCGACAGACAAGAGCCGGGGAGCCCGATCCCGTACTGGCCGGTGATCACGAGCCGCCGCCGCTCTTCGGGGGAGAGGTTGCGCTTGCGGGAGCTCCCGATGTTCGTAGCGATGAAATGGAGGGCCTCCTCCCGGCCAAGCAAGGGAACAATGCTCGCGCCGTCATCGCGCACAACCAGAGCGGGGCCACCTCGAAGACGCCGGCGCTCGATGACGACGCTACGCGCCTGCGCGTCGATCGAGTTCTGCACAAGCTCCGCCACCGCCTTTGCGGGGGTCGGATTGGGAACGCGCGAGCCAGCGGATGAGATCGAACGGGTCCGCCGGCTGGAGGGAAAGGGTGCGAGAGGGAGTACTGGGCATTGCTTCCGAGACTCTTTACTCCCAGGTCACTTGGTCGGCCACTTCCGGTGTCGTCTTCTCCCTATTGAGGCGGTTAGTATCGTCACGGCATGCAGAGCCCGCGAGAACTTCGTCGTTGTCTCAGTAGCCTGCTTCCGAACAGCCACCCCTGGCCGTCCCCTGGCGGGCCGCCAGCGGGCGGCGGAGCCAATTCTGAGACAGAAGGCGGGCGACCATCGCCTGGGGGGGGAACGGCGATCGCAATCTCGCGGATAGTGGCGCCGCCACAGCGGAGTCGGGCGACACGGGCCTTCTCGAGCGGTGATAGGCGGGGAGGCCGCCCCCAAGAGCGCCCCTCCTTCTCGAGGAGGACGCGGGGGGCCGCGATTCGCTCGTTGATCGCTGGGCGCTCCATCTTGGCCGCCCAGGCCATGACCGCGAGCACCACTTCCGGCTCCGGGCCGGAGGGATCGAATCCATCGGCGACCGTGACGAGCTCGCAGTGGTGCCTCCGCAGTTCCTCGATGACCTCGAAGGTGTCCCGGATGCCGCTTCGGGCGAGTCGGTCGAAAGCCACCTACGACGCAGTGAGCGGCACCCGGAGCCTGGGGGCAGAGCCCGACTGGCCGAAGCCGAGGGCAGCTTCACGACTGCGGAGTGGAGGCGCTGAAACTTGGCCAGCTCGGCTTGGGGTGGGCTCGAACCCGTCCGTGCCGGGCCTGCGGACGTCGGTCACCACCACGTCGAACGGCCAGGTGGCGACCAGCGACAGCGCCCCGTCCACGGCCTCCCTCCACCGCCCAGCCGTCCGCCAGGATGCGGTCCAGCGGCTTCCGCATGTTATCCTTGTCGTCGGCGACGAGAACGCGCGGGGGTCACGCCGTGCAAGTCAGGCGGAGCGCGGTGGCGCCACGCTCGGACCACCCGGGTCCCCGCGTGAACGAGCCCGAGCCCGGCCGTTTCGCCGGCTACAACGGAGGGCTCCCCGCTCCGGGCCGGCGCCACGGGGAGCTCCCCACCCCGCGCCGTCGCCGCGAGCTCCTCCACGCGCCGGCGGAGCGCCAGCGGCGCCGGTATCCGCGGCAGCCGTTGCGAGAGCGCTTCGTCGAGGAGCGCCTCCGCGCTGGCGCGGGGGGGGGGAGCCAGGACAGCAGTGGGATCGCCCCAGCACCCTCAGGAGCCGCGCTCCGCCTCGCGGACGATGGGGAAGGGCTACCTCCTCTCCGTGCGCGCCGTAGCGGCCCCGCCTGGGCGTTTCCACGGCCACTGTCTACGGACTTTGTGCGCGGGGAGAACTCGCCCATGTCCGGGTCAGCAACGCGATCGGGGTCGAGCCGGCGGAGGTCGAGGGGTTCAAGGCCCAGTCCAAGCGCGGCGCGACGAGCAACGTTGCCGAGTAACGCTTTCGGCTTGGCCCTCCATACCCCCTTGGACTACGCTCGGCTCAGCTTGGCCGTGTTCCAGGGCATCCTGGACCAGTAGCTTGCTCGGAGGGGCGCCGTGAAGCAGCGTGGCTCGTGGTGGTGGCGGCCTTCTGACGGTGCTCAACCTCGTCCAGGCCTATGGACTCTTCCAGTGGGGGGTTAGGGACGACTGGACTCTTGTCACGGTGGCCAACTCCTTGGCGTCTCCTGCCCTTCTGGTGTACCTGTGATCGAACGACGCCTCAGGATCGCTATTCTCATATATTTGTGGGCCGCGCTGTTGGAAGACACGAGCCTGTTCCTGATGGCGTGGTTTTTGCCGGACGCCTGGTTCCGGTTCTTGCATGGCATGGCCCCCGCTGGCTTCGATATTGCGCTCCTGCGCCGCTCGGCAGGCCAATGGGCAGCGTTTGCGCTCGCCCAAGGCATTGCGCTGGCGTACTGGAAAAAGGCTCCAGTCTGGCTTGTCATCGTGGCAGGCGTGCGTTTCTCCGACTTATTCACCGACATATCGTACATACTGGCCGTACCGTCGCTGACGCTGCTCGGCTGGATCTGTTTGCTCCCCCCGCCGCTGCTCAACCTTGTCGGAGTTGTGATCATGCGGCGCGGCTATAACCAGACTCGGAACAGGTAGACTGCACGGAGAGGTAGCATCATCACCTCGGACCGAAGACGTCGAGAATGGTGGACCGGATGTTCGCCTCCACGTTCGTGACGCGCTGGTCGTTGAAGGCAACACTCATCGCGGCGAGCGCGCGCACCTCTTCGACCCGTCGCCGCAGCTTGGCGACGCCGCGCTCGATGTCTTCCGGCGTCAGCTTCTGCTTCTGCGTGTAGTTGGTCATGGCAGGTAGTTTGCCGTCCGGCCGAGTGCGTCTGCCGCTCTGGCAGCGGGGGGTTTGGACACCAGGCAACAGCGAGCCGCCCCCGGCGCCGAGGGGCGCGAGGTCCTATGGAGGCTGGCCTCCTAGAGATTGCTGGCCGCGACAGAGCCTACGAAGCGTCCCAAGGTTGGCACCCGAGTGCGGCTACACCACGTCCCACCGGTGCGTGTAGCTTGCCCACGGGAGGTAAATCTCATGAGTCAAGGTTCTCGCCTCCGCTGGCTGCGCGTCATGTTGGTCTTGGGCGGCATCGGTTACGTTGCCACCTGGCTGCTCATCATCCTCTTCCCCGCGGGGTTCAGCTGGCATCCGCGTGGCTCGCACTCTGAGTACATGATAATTGTCATCTACACTGTCCTCGGAATTTTCTTGTTGTTGGCCGCTAGGGACCCGCTCCGCCACAGGAGCCTCATATGGTTCTCGGTATGGCAAGCCGCAGCGCACGGGGTCTTGATGGCCGGACAGGCGATTTCCGACCCCGCGGAACGTGCGCACCTAGTCGGTGATGTTCCGGCACTGCTCGTGGGCGCGATAATCATCGGTCTGCTGATGCCGCGGGGTACTGCAGCCGAGAGCAGCGGGGAGGCCCGGCAAGCAGCGTGACAACTGCCGCGCGTGGTCACCCTGCCCGCTTGGCTACTACGAGCTTCAGCTTCTCGGGGCCTGCCGCATCGCCGCCCCGAAGTCGGTCGTGTCATCCGCCATGCCCGGCCAGGGTAACACTCCACGGCCTTTAGGGCGTCGTTCAGCAGCCCCCGACCTGGACGCCGCCCTACTTCCTCCCCTTCGCTTCCTCGGCCAGCCGGCGAAGCAGGGTGACGAACGCCTGGGCCTCGCCGTCGTGACAGGTCGGGCACCCACCGGCCCCGTACACCTCGACGGCCTTCAGGCGCACTTCAAGACGGCGGGCGACCTCACAGAACGTCGCCACATCGAGTCGAGTAGGCTCACGCCCGGCCATGAGCGCCTCGGCAAGGCACGGCCCTACCCGACCCCTGCTGTTGGCTCCTTCCTCTTCAGGCGGTCCTCGTTCTCCCGGATGAAGGTCCGGATGTCCTCTCCCAGGTCGAGGAGCTTCAGCCACTGTTCCTGGTAGAGGGTCACCGGGAATCTGCCGAGTCCGTAGACGGACACCGCGCCCTTCTCGCTCACCTTCATCGAGACGCCACGGCTGGTGCGCTCCTTGAGCGCCAGGTTTTCTGCTCGGAGACGCTCCAGTTCGGCCTGCAGTCCTTCGTTGGTCATGGTGTCCTCCAGTTCAGGCAGCCTCTGGCAGTCGGACTTGAGGCTCAGGTTCAGTGGGGTGGTGGGCAACCGCAGGGTGGCCCGGCTCGTCGTCCGGAACGAGAAGCGGACCAAGGTCGTCTTGCACCATGGCCCAGACCTTGGCGAACGGGTGTGGGCCACCTCGCCGTCGAGACACCCAGGGGAACGAGGCCACGGGCGTACCGAACATGCGTTCAGTATAGGGAGCGCCCTGACAACGCGCACGACATGGGCAAGACCGGCTTCGGAAGGCAGGCTTGGGCGTGGGGGACTCGGCTCGAGAGACGGGGCGAGGCGGGGGCGATGCCGGTGATGGAGACGAGGATGAGGGCGATGACAGAGGCTGCGCCGGTCCCAGAGGCTGCGCCAGTTCCGGGGGCCGCCCCGGTTCCGAGGCCGCCCTTGTCCCGGATGCCGCCCGGTTCCCGTGGCCACCCTGTCACCAGAGGGTTCTCCAAGTCGGGGCCGGGGGCCGACGCCGTATTTGCCTTGGGGGACCGGCCGGAGCGGCGACTGGGCGCGCTGGTTCCAGCGCACCAGGGTCGGCCCCGGGGCGTGCCTGCAGGGGACATTCGCCACGCCAACACCCCCACCGACTCCGACTCGCCTCCAGAGTTTCGGGTCGTAACTATGCGAAAAGACAATGGAGGCGCCGGGAATCGAACCCGGGCGCGTTGAGGGCTAGTGACTGAGGGTCACCAGGAATCGGAGCGGGAAGATGCGGGCATATGTCCACGTGGTTGCCGCGGTGGTTTCGACGGTCCGCGTGGAGATTAGAGTGACGCTCGCCCGCCCCCGTGTGCGTGTGTCGGGGCAAGAGTCCACCCCGTCTTGCGGCCGAGAAGAAGAAGCCCACGGACCAACCGCTTTCGCGCGTTCATTCGGGGTCTCAACTCGTCGGAGCAACTGGACTTGAACCAGCGACCACTTGCAACCCCAAGCACCCCAAAGGGGTATTCATTGGCTTTCAGCACGGTTCGCCCCGTTTCACCGGATCGGCGGATAATCGTTGGGTGCCAGCCAAAAGGAGCGCCACCCGTTGACTTCGGCTCGGCGGGGGCGCAGCCTCGGCGACGGATGATGAGCCTCTCGGCATCGGATCGTGCGTGACGGAGTGCTCCCTGCGTCGCAGGTGAGCAGCTGACCGAACCCGTGTGATCTTCCCCTTCATCGCCGGGCGAGCCCGGCGACCCAGAGAGGTTCGTCATGAACGACCAGTCGTTCCAGTTCTTCTTGCAGTTTCACCACGGCATCCCGCGCAAGGGGCCCGGCACCGCCGAGGCGACCACGCGGGCGTTCCGACGGGTCGAGTCGCTGCTGCCGCCGTCGCCCGCGGTGCTCGATCTCGGCTGCGGGGGCGGCGCGCAGACCCTGACCCTTGCCTCACTCACCGCGGGCACCATCCTCGCGATCGACAGCTACCCCGTCTTTGTCGAGGAGCTGCGGCAGCAGCTCTCCGTGCGCGGCTACGGGGATCGGGTGGCCGCCCGGGTCGAGGACATGAAGGCGCTCGAGCTCCCACCGGCGAGCTTCGACCTCGTCTGGTGCGAGGGAGCGATCTTCGTGCTCGGGTTCGAGGCCGGGCTCCGGACCCTGCGCCCGCTCCTCCGGGGTCCGGGGATAGTGGTCCTAACCGAGGCGGCGTGGCTGCGCCCACTCGAGGAGGTCCCGCCCAAGATTCGCGCGTTCTGGGAAGAGGCCTGCCCCGCGATGACCGACGTCGAGGGGAACCTCGCCCTGGCCCGGCAGGCAGGGTTCACCCCGTTCGACCACTTCACGCTCCCCGCGGAGGGCTGGGCGGCCTACGTCAATCCGCTGGAGCGGCAGATGAACGAGGTGCTCGCTCGCCATCCGGGCGATCGCTACGCCGAGGAGGCCGCGAGGTCCGAGCGGCGCGAGTTCGCGATGTTCAGGGAGAACCTGGGCTGGTTCGGCTACGAGTTCTTCCTGCTCCAGCGAGCCGCGTAGGAACGGGACGGGCGGCCTCGCGTTCCGCGGTGCCGCCCGGGCGCTTCGACCTGGCCTATCGACGATGACAGCCGGCGCCTCCCGCCGGCCGTCCGCGTCGCTCGCCGCGGAGCACTGGACGAGCAAGGGGCGCAGTGCTGACATCCGTACATGCGAGCCCCCTGGTTCGTCTCGGTACTCCAATGGGGGCTGCGAATTTGTGCTCGCCGCGCCCTGCGAAGCTCAATGTCGGGACGAAGGTGAATCAAGCGTACGAAGCGGCCTTGAAGGAGGGCAGGGGGGAAGAAGGAGCCGCTGAGGCCCTCTACGATAGGACCCGGTACTTGATCAGGGAGACCTTCCAGTTGAGCGGTAGTCGCAAGCAGCTTTTTCCAGCGGCTTACGCTCTCCCGGAGCGTCACGGTGTCGCAACTCCTTCGAACAGGGAAGTAAAGTGGGGTTCTCGGCACCACCGAAACGCCCCTCTGTTATCAACTGGCTCGGAGGTCGTTCCGCCTCACGGACTGCAAGATTGGACCGGGCTGCTGCCAACCTTCTGGTTCACCGACTCGAAAAGACTCGGGAATTTCCGCCAGTGAGTTCGCGGACTCTGGAGCGGGCATTACCGATCGTCCCATGTCGAGGTGCGAGCTTACCAGCCGGGGATGACGCCGTGAGCCCGTCAGTGCCGATTCTCGCTCCCGGTAATTCTTCGTGAAGTCTGGTACCTGTTGGCGACCTAGGGCTAGGAGCCTGACTATGAGCGAGGACGAGATCCTGACCATCCGCGAGGTCGCCGCACTCCTTAAGACCGGGAGAAGACGGCCTGCACGATGGCCCAGGGGGGACAGCTACCGGGTTTTGAAATGCGGGGGCAATGGCCCTTCCGTCGCGCCGACACCGACCAGTGGATTGCCCGGAGCGTCTCTGAAAGTGCCGCTCGGACCTAGGGCACGACATGAAGGTCCTCGTCTTCGGCGGAACCGGCTTCGTCGGCCACTCCCTCGTGCCGCTCCTGCGGCAGCACCAGCACGACGTCACGGCCTTGACCCGCGCATCGCCTCCGCGACTGGCGACAAGCGGCGCTCGCCTGCTGCGCGGCGATCTCCTCTCGCCGTCGGTGCTCGGCCGGCGATGTCGAAGCCTGATCTCGCTCGCCGCGCCACGCATCTTTGGCAAAAGGCTTGGTACCAGGCGATTCGCGAAGCTCAAGGCCGAGATGACCACCATCTACGCGCATGCCATCGAGCTGGCGCGTCGGCGTTGCTGTCCGATCATCATCACGGGTGGGACGGCCTTCAAAACGAGCGGCCACGAGGTAGCGGACGAGACGTGGTCTCTTGTGCGCGTTCGGGCCGCCCACGTTGGCGAGGAGATCGACCCGCTGGCAGACCGAACCGTACGGGTCGGAACGCCGAAGGTCGTGTGGATGCTGCCCGGCCAGATCTACGGTCCGAGCGGCATGTTCATGATGATGTACCGCATGGCCAAGAAGGGCCGCAGCGCCATCATCGGCGAAGGCAGCAACTGCATACCACGCGTCCACGTCGACGACTGCGCGGCTGCCTACGCGGCGGCACTCGACCATATCGGAAACTTGGCAACAGGCGAGCGTTTCATCGTCGCCGACGATGTCCCCTGCACGCAGCAGCAATTCGCCGAGCGGCTCGCCGAGCTGTGCCACGCCCCAAAGCCCAAGTCGGCGCCGACGTTCATCTTGAAGCTCATCTTGGACAATCTGCTCGTCGAGACCGACCATGAGCTGCCGCGTGAGCAACGCCAAGGCCAAGCGCGTGCTCGGGAATGGTCGCCGCGGTATCCAGGCTTCCGGGAGGGACTGCAGACGACGGTCAAGGCGATCGAACGAGGAGAGGTGATCACGTGAGCCGCTCGCGGAATAGGGGATCGGGATGATGCCGAGCGAACGCCATGAGGGTACTGTCCTGAGTCAGTTCGCGAGGAAGATCCTGCCTTGGGGGTTTGGCGCTGGTGTCGCAGCCTGTGCTCTCAACGCGGTCTGGCTCGCCTGCCTGATCGTCCTCGCGAGTCGAGGCGACGTCGCGCCTCAGGCGGGCACGAGCCCCGCGCTCTTCCGCGTGAGCGTCGGCTCGGCGGTCCTCATCACGCTTGTTCAAGTTCCAATTCTGCTTTCCATGGCAGCCCTCGCGGCCGAGCGGGACGTCGCACGTGCAACGATCGGCGGGGTTTTCTACGCCCTCTACCTGCCCGTCAATCTGATCGGCTACTTCTCGTACGGCAGATTGGCCCCTATGGCCTACTCGCCGTCGCTCTCGGAGCTTCCGGAGGCCCGCGTTGTTGCCGGCCTCGTCGAGATCGGTCGTCCCCTGGGTCTGACTGGCAACCTGCCGCTCCTGGGCTACGCGCTTCTCGGCCTTGCTTGGGGTCTACTTTCCACCGCACTGTGGAACCGGGGTCGCCTCTGGAAGGTCGCGGCATTCCTGCTTTTTGTCTCGGGCTTCCTGAGCGTGCTGGGGGGCATCGGGGCATTTGCCGACGTTGACTGGCTTGCCGCCTGCTGCTTTGTGGGTGGGGTCGTCTCGCTGCCGGCGCTCGGGCTGCTCGCTGCAGTGCTCTGGGCGGATCCGGTGCGTCGTACGCCGGATATAGGGATTCTATGAAGCGAACGAAGACAAGGGACGGCCTCATCGTCTTGCTGCACGCCTTGGTCCTGTGGGCCTTGTGCGGCGCGACCATTGGGATTGGCAGGGCGTTCTGGGGCATCGAGACGACGCTGATAGTTCATCTCTTGGCGGTGCCGGTCTTCTCCTCGTTGATCTCCCTCTTCTACTTCAAGCGGTTCGGCCACTTCGCGCCGGTCACCGCCGCTGCCATGTTCGCTGGGTCCGTGATCGCCCTTGACGCCGGACTGGTGGCGCCGGTCTTCGAGAAGAGCTTCGAGATGTTCCGGAGCATTCTCGGAACGTGGATCCCCCTCGGACTGATCTTCGTCTCGACGCTCGTGACCGGCTTGGTATCGCTGAGGCCGTCCGCAATTGCACCAGAACAGGAACAGGAGGCCCATCCGAGATGAATACGCGACAGGATATCCAAGACTTCGTTGCTCAGAACACGCTCGCCATCGTCGGGATGTCGCGAGCGCCCCAGTCGTTCAGCGCGAACGCCGCCAAGGACTTGAGAGCCAAGGGCTACCGGCTCTTCCTTGTGAATCCCAACGCGTCCGACATCCAGGGGGAGAAGTGCTACCCGAGCGTGGCGGCGCTCCCCGAGAAGGTCGGCGGCGCGTTGTTCGTGACACCGCCGTCCGCGACGGATCACTCCGTTCGCGAGGCGGTTGCAGCCGGCGTTGGGCACCTGTGGATTCAGCAGGGGGCCGAGAGCAAGGAAGCGCTCGCCTTCTGCGAGGAGAAGAACGTCAGTGCGGTCTCGGGACACTGCATCCTGATGTTCGCCGAGCCGGTTGGGTCCTTTCACAAGGTCCACCGGTTCTTCAAGGGTTTGTTCGGAGGGTTGCCAAGATGACCGGGGCGCGAAGCACGATACAGGGTGAGTTGGTTCCGTTCGAACACTGCCCGGCGATGGATGGCTATCATTGCCAGACCAACTCCCTGGCCAAGATGTTCCTGTTTCATGGCCACCCCGTGTCCGAAGATATGCTTCTCGGTCTCGGCGCAGGAATGGGTTTCCTCTATTGGAAGATGAAGTTCGGCTCGTCCTCCTACGTTTTTGTCGGTGGCCGATGCAACACCAAGGGCTTCTTCAAGGACCTAGGAAAACGAGCCGGAGTCCGGACGCAACTGGTGACTACAAGCAGCGCCAAAAAGGCTGAAGCCGAGCTTCTCGGAATTCTGACCGAGAAGAAGCCGGCGATGCTGTTCGGCGATATGGGACTACTGCCGTGGTTCGAGTTCCCCGCCGACTATCATTTTGGCGGCCATACGTTCGTTGCCTGCGGCTACGACGGCAAGGATACCGTGCTGGCCTCGGACATGGACGCCAAGGCTAGCAGACTAAAGAAAGGTCTCTACCACTCCATTTCTCTGGGCCAGCTCGGAAAAGCGCGAGGTTCACCCTTCAAGCCGTTCCCACCGAAGAACGCGCGGCTTGACCTCGACTTCTCCCGGTTCCGCAGGCCTTCAGCACACGATCTTCGAGCCGCGATCAAGCAGACAGTGCAGGCGCAATTGCATCCGCCGATCAAGAACGTTGGCGTCAAGGGCATCCGCCTGGCGGCCCATGAGATCTTGAGATGGCCGCGCATGTTTGATGACCACGAGCTCAGGATGAACTTGTTTAGCCTTTACGTATTCATCGAAATCGGCGGGACGGGCGGTGGCTGTTTCAGAATTATGTACTCGCGCTTCCTCGACGAAGCGACGGCCTTGATCGGGGACAAGCGCCTGGAGGACAGTGCAAAGAGGATACATCGGGCTGGAGAGATCTTCAGTCGCATCGGCAAGTTGTTCAAGAATACCGAGAAGGCTGTTGACCTGAACACGAGAATCGTCGAGGCGAGCCGTTTGCTGGGCGAGGTCGCCGACCTCGAAGAGCACGTCTACAACGACCTGTCGGAGCACGTGTAGTTCATGACCAGGAACCAGACTACGGAATACGCCGTCCTCTTTGAATTGCCCTTTCCCTGGCGCTCCATTCAAGAGGCGACGAGGGCATCTTTTTTGGTTTCGCTTTCGACTGGGGCCACCTTTGTGGTGGGCCTCGTATTAGAATGGGCGAGACTGGGTCGTGGTGCACAGCGATGAGCCCCAACCCCATCCTAGACGCCATTTTTGCGCCGTGGCACATCAGTGTAGTGACGACGGCCTGCCGGTTGAAAGTGTTCTCGCGCCTTGACGGGCGCAGACTGAGCGCCGGCGAGCTCGCGCACGAGACCGGCTGCGTTCCTCGCCTGCTCGAAGCACTGCTTGACGCCTGCGTCGCGATGGGACTGCTCCGCTATGAGAACGGGGCGTACGCAAACACCCACCTGAGCAGCGCCCACCTCGTGGAAGGTCGCCCCCTGTATGTCGGGAACATTCTCGAGGTACAAGCGGGCGACGCCGCGCTTTGGGGGCGCCTGCTCGACGTTGTCCGGACGGGCGAGGCGCCGCTGGAATGCAGCGGCGCCGGCGAACAGGAAGCGGTGTTCACGCTGGCAATGAACGACCTGGGCGTGCTGGGCGAGGCCGAGGCACTGGCCGCCGCCGTAGATCTATCGGACCGCGAGACGCTGCTGGACGTGGGCTGTGGCTCAGGCATCTATGCCATCGCCTTTTGCCGGCGCCACCCGCGGCTTCACGCGATCCTGATCGACCGCGAGCAGGTCCTGCGGACGACCGCACGCTTTGTGGCTGCAAGCGGTTTGGCCGACAGAATCCGCATGAGCTCCGGCGACATGACCAAAGGCATGGGGGACGAGAAGGCAGACGTCGTGCTCCTGTCCGACTCACTGTATTTCGATCGCGCAACCTCGATCCGCACGCTCCAGTTGGCGTACGCCACGTTGAATCCCGGCGGCACGGTCGTCATCCGGGGCTATTACTCGGACACCGGAGGTTCCGGATCGCTCTTCGGATCTCTCTTTCGCCTCAATCTGCTGGTCTTCGACCCCTCCCGGACACCGCCGACTGCCCCGGATGTCCTTGCGTATCTCGGGGAAGTAGGCTTCAAAGGCAGCAGCCGGCTTGCGCTCACCGAGAGGTCGACATGTTTTGTCGGGACCAAGTGAGAGTCGGCTCGATCGGTGCGGTGATCGAGCCGTGCCTGCCGGTTTCCATCTCCAGTGGTCACCGGGATGATCCCTGCGAGCGCCGCGGTGCTCGCTCCCGAAAGGTTACCCTCTCCTCCACTTCAATGGGTAGTCTGAGCTGAAGATCGGTGCAGCAGAGGAAGACCATCGCCGCAAAGGGCGGCGAACGAGTGGAAGCCATAGGCGCGATGCTTGATAACGCCGGTCTTATTCTTCAGCCCCTCCAGCCGGGCGTTCGGGAGGCCGAGGTGGATCGTCGCCAGCACACCGTCACGGTTACTGACGGAGAGTGCGGCCGAGCTTCACGAAGGGAGCGAGGTTCGAGCGGCTCGCCCAGGAGAGCCAGGAGCGCAGGTGCTCGGATGCCGAGCGGGGTCCCGAGCGGTAGAGAGCGCGCTGCTCTTCTTTGAGGAGGTAGGGGCGGTAGACGCGGGCGTTGATGCCGGCCACCGCGGAGAGCCGGACGTGCTCCTGTAGCTCGCCAAGAACGCGTTCCATAGAGAACTGTTGACGTTTTCGGTCGAGACCGGCAGCGTCGTTGGCTTCCATGTTTCGTCTCCTCGGGGCGCTCACCGCCGCACTCTTGCCGGGGTTCCGGTGGCAGCGGGAGCTCATGCTCGAGAACCTCGCCCTCCGTCAGCAGCTCTCTACCGTGCTGCAGAAGCGCCGGCCGCGGATCGGGCCCGTGGATCGTGCGTTCTGGGACGGTACGGCGCGAGTTGGTCGACCACGTCATCGTGGTCAGCGACAAGCATCTTCGGCGGCTGTGTAGTGCTCCCCTGAGATCAAGCCACATTTGAAACCTTCTGCTGCCTGA
>Ga0335071_10000190_pt1 | contig 71199 bp, 73 predicted proteins | sample Lox_Sample_15_FD_206724 | JGI IMG/M metagenome (GOLD analysis project Ga0335071, IMG submission 206724) | Soil microbial communities from Loxahatchee National Wildlife Refuge, Florida, United States - Lox_Sample_1.5 | ecosystem: Environmental > Terrestrial > Soil > Wetlands | place: USA... | reverse complement strand
CTGTCGGACGTCCAGGCCGTCATCACGTCAATGGCTCGGCGAACGTTTTCTCTGACATCCATTCCCTTCAGCCTGCCATGGACGTGCTCTAGCAGCATTCCGGCGCTAGGACCGTCCGTCAGTACAGTGGCACCCAGACACCGAAGAACCAATATCCCCAGCCCCCGTATTGCCAGTTGAAAACGGGGACGACGGTGAAGGTGTCGTAGTTGAAGGGGCCGAAATCGGCGCGCGCCAAGGCGACGTCGCGCGCCGGCCCGCCCCACGGCCGGTTCCAGCCGCCGGGAGGCGGCGGACCGTCCCACCCGCCGGGAGGCGGCGGGCCTTCCCAGTGTGGTGGCGGGTGGCCGGGAGCCGGGCCGTCGTTCCAGCCGAGGCCTCGCTCCCGCGGGGGTGGCGGCGCGCCGTGGCCAACGACGCTGAAGCCACCGTCCAGGCCCGTCGGTCCGCCCACTTCCGCGTTACCGCTTGCATAAACACCCCGCGGCGGGATGTAGGCCTGGTGCGGCGGCTGGGTGCTCGGCGGATTCAGGGCCTGCCTGTTCTGCGGCGGTGGACTGTTCTCTCCGCCGTGCTGCGGGTAGTTCTGACCGCCCTGCTGGGGGTTTTGACCCTGCTGCGGGTTTTGGCCCTGCTGCGGGTAATTCTGTCCACCCTGCTGTGAGCTTCCCCCGTGTTCGCCCGGCGGCGGATTGTTCTGTCCACCTTGCGGCGGATTGTCCTGCCCGCCTTGCGGCGGGCTCTGTCCATGCCGCCCGGGCTGTCCACCACCACCACCGCTGGGGCCGCCCTGCTGCCCGCCCGGCGCGCCGGGGTTGCCGCCGCCCGACCCTCGGGAGCCGCCCGGGTTACCGCCGCCCCCGCCGCCCCCGCCGCCGCCGTGGCAGTTCGGACATGGCGCCGGGTCAAGTGGAGCGGAATACGCGGAACCTGCGTTCAGCGTCGCCGCGGAGATGCCAAGGGCCGCCGCGACAGCGGCCGCACCGACAACACGTTTCATAGACATAGCTGCGTCCCCCTCGTGTCGGTCGCCTGCACTACGGGCAGGTGACGTCCATCTCGAATGACTTGGTCACCTGCTGCGGTTGCTGCGGGTTGTTCATGTCGACACCGGTTGCGGTGCCCTTGAGTGCATAAGATTTGCCGTTTACCGCAGCTCCGGCATTGCCGCCTTGATTCGGGGCGGCGTCGGAAAAACCAAGCACTACGCCATTGACGCTGCCCAAGCCGACCGAGTGGACGATGGGCGGGTTGGCGTTGCTCACCACCGCGCCGACCCCCGAGTCGGGTCCCCGATGCCGATAGTGGTGTTGTCACCCGACGGATTGCATGTCACCTGGCCGCTGACGTTCTGCTTTTGACCGTCCACGATGACCTGCGTGCCGGCCCCCGACGGTGCCGACGACGAGCCGGATGATCCGGTAGTTGACTTGTTGCTCGAACAGCCGGAGCAGGCCACGGCCACCACGGCCACGCCGGCGACGCCGATCATGATCCCACGCTGCATTACCGCTCCCCCTCGTCTCGCTTTCCCCCGCCTCGTCGTCCTTACCCCGCCGACACCGCCGGCTTCGGCCTTCTCGCGGGCGGACGCGTTCAAGACCGGCCAGGTGTGTACCTGGCGCCCGGGGGTGACAAACGCTCGATTACAGGCGGCCCGCGTCGGCGATCGTCGGCAGGTGAGTTCGCTGTCAGGGGAGAACGCGCAATCCCCACTTGCTGAGCAGGGGGTCCACGAGCACAAAGTAGGTGGTGTGGTCGTCACCCTCGGGCGAGGACATCAACAGACCAACCGCGCTGACGGTGTGGTCCGGATTGAGCACGTAACCGGGACTACCGCTGTCACCGTTCAGGCTGTGCACACTGGCTTCGACCACGTCACCGTCGATGCCGGTGACTTTGCCGCAAGTCTCACCGGTGACCGCGCCGAACTTGCAGAACGGCATGCCTACCTGGCTCCCAGACGCTCGGGTCGAGGCGGATGATCGCGGCGTCCCTGTTGTCGCCTTCCTGTTCGCTCGCGGAAATCTTGCCCAGTGGAACGTTGTCGCCGTACGTCCATTGCGAACCGTCGTTGGCGTCGCAGTGCTCACTGGTCATCAGGTAGTAGCCGCCATCGCTGCCCTGGGCCGCGAATCCTGTTGTGCACCTGGCGTTTTCATCGTCTACTTCGATGCCCGGCGCGGGGCCGGCGCTGCCAGCGCAGGGTTCGCCCACGCCGTCGCGGCCATGACCACGCCGCCAAGCACGCCCAAAGCCCGCAACCAAGGTGTCGCCACGCCACCGCTCCCTCTTGTCCGGGCAGCATGGTAGCAGCGCGAACGACCATTGAGTCGGCAAGTGAAAACTCAACGCGTGCCGCTACACCCTCGTTCTTGTGCTTTGGCTGCGCAGAACAATCGTGCCGACTATCACGCCGAAGATAAATCCGCCCACGTGCGCGAAGAACGCGACACCACTGCCACCGGACTTGCCGGATACCAGCGCGTAGTTGCCCTCGAAGAACTGGTACAAGAACCAGCCGCCGAGGTAGATCCACGCCGGAATGTCGACCGGGAACCACAATAGGAAAGTGCGGATGCGCGCGTCAGGGAAGAAGACGAAGTAGACGCCCAGCACCGCAGCGATGGCCCCGCTGGCGCCCAGCGTTGGTACTTGCGCGTCTGATGCCGAGCCGAAGAGCAGAGTCATCGCGGTCTGCGTCATCGTGGCTGCGAATCCGCCGGCGAAGTACAACGCCAGATACCCGATTCGCCCGAGAGCGTTCTCCACGTTCTTGCCGAAGATGGCCAGGAACAGCATGTTGCCCAGAATGTGATCCCAGCCGGCGTGTAAGAACATGGCCGTAATCCAGGCGACACCCCACGGTTCTGATGTGGCGCAAGCGTTTTCAACGCTGCAGGGATAAAACGACGCGTGCAGGACGGCTTGCTCGCCGTTGGGCAACTCGTAGAACAAAAAGACGGCGAAATTGGCCACGATCAGTAAGACATTGACAATCGGGAACCGGCGGGCCGGAATGTTGTCACCAAGGGGGATCATGGAAGCCGCTTCCCGCGGCGGCAGCCGGTCACAATCGCTGCGGCAGTGCGCTTAGCATTGCGCGCCCTCCAGTGTGGTGAGCTCCCAGTTGAGCCACGCTGTAGCATAGCGGATCTGCTTTTTTGCTTCATCGATCTTTTCCGGCTTCAGGCCCAGCCGGTCGATGATCTGCTCGGCTACGTGGGCGGGGTGATCGGATAGCCCTTCGGCTCCGCAGCTACAGGATGCCCCGGAGCCGGCAACGTGACGGGCTGCGCGGTGATCCGCGATGATATCGCGAATGGTCCCGCTCAAATTGGTCATGGCACGCCTCCTTCCAGAAAGCTTGCGGCCCAACGTATTGGCCGTATGACGTGGAGTTCTGAAAGAATCGGCGCCTCACGCCCACACGTTGGTTGGTCGCCCTCTGTTCTACCTTGCGGCGGTTGCCAGCCGCTCGACGCCGTGCTCGGCCTTGTGAACGGTGCTGCGCGCCCGGAATGCCCAGATGATCTGAACCAATCCGATGACGACGAGCCATGCCCCGGTGACGATCGCGAGCACGTAGATGGAATCAAACGGCCAGGCAAGAACGATCACGCCGGCAATCAACGTGATGACTCCCAGGAAGACATGCCAACCGCGCTCCGGCAGTTCGGGATAGCTAATCGCCACTGCTACCTCGGCCATACCCTGGAAGATGAAAGCGACTCCGATCCAAACCGCCAATAACAAGACTGCGTAACCCCCGCCGAAATGGCGGAATGCCAGCACACCCAACACCACCGACAGTGCCCCGCTGATAAACAACAGCACACGGTTGCCGGCCGACACATCAAGTGTCAGCGCGAAGATAACTTGTGCGATGCCCGACACGATGAGGTAGGCACCGAACAGCACCGCGGCGACCAGGACAGATTTTTCCGGCCAGACCAACACCACAACACCCAGGATTAGGGCGATGAATCCGGACGCCAGCACCGTTCGCCAGAGGTCGCGAACCATCTTCGGGGTTTGCACGGTAGTAGTCATGGTTTTAAGCTCCTCGTCGCCAGTTTTTCGGCCTCGGCGCGGGCTAGTTCTGCCCGCACGGTGGCCCACTCCGCCGCGTCGAGGCAATAGCTGGCCAGGGTGACGGCCAGAGCGGCGTCTTCGTCGGCGTTCGTCGCTGCTCGCTCCGCATTCTTCTGTGCGTGTTCGGTTTGGCGTTGCTCGAAATCGGAACGCATCGCGGTGATCTGTCGTTCGATCGCGCCTTTGGTCTCCGACCACCAGCTCAGGGCGGCTTCCTTGGCCTCGGATGTGGTTTTCTTGAGCTCCTCGACTTCGTGATCGATGGCGGTCTCGAGTTCTCGGCGTCGCTCTTGCAGTGCAGCTTCATTCCGCTCCTTGACCGCGGTGGCCGAATCCTCGAGCCTTCTTACCCGAGCGGCAAGCTCCATTAGCGCCTCCGACGGCGGTTTCATCACCGACTCTCCTCCCGTATTCAACACTCCCGACACCGGAAAGAATGCGCTTCGCCCAACCGCGGACCTAGGGCACAAAGTCCTCATAACCTCATGCCGATCGCCAATAGTCGTTCGGGCACAAACACCCTGTTGCAACGAATTCCGGCAGCGAAACATCGACCCGTGGTCAGCCTCGCGTGTCTTACGACCTCATGCGTCGGTGAGACGTCACGCTGTAAAGTTGCCGGGCAAGAACTTGGCCGGGTCCGGCTGATGAATGGGGACACCGCAAGTGGTTGACAGCGCAGCAGGCCGGGAGCCGACCCACCACCTCGCCGATCGGGGTCATCATCACTTGGTAGGCCGGCCTCATAGCGACGACGAAGGGGCGATCGTCGAGGCCGAACAGCGCGCGGCTGCGTTGCGTTCCGAGGAGCATCGCTTCGGCCGACGCGGGGAGCGGTTCAACCGCCGTTCTCCGTTTGTGTTGGGGCTGACGGCGTCCGCCGGCGTTGCCGTGACATACGGCGCGGTGCTCGTCCTACAGTCCATGTCATCGGTTTTGGTGCTGATCGGTGTGGCGATGTTTTTCGCGCTTGGACTCGAAACCGCTGTCTCCTGGCTGGTCAATCACCGGGTGCCACGGTGGGCGGCAGTCACCATGGTGGTCACCGTCGTGTTCATCGTCATTGTCGGGACACTGGCGGCAACCATTCCGCCACTCGTGCAGGAGGCACGACAATTCGTCGAGCAACTGCCGCATTATCTACAGCTCGCCCAAGACCGCTCCTCGGTCATCGGAAGGATCAACGAGCGCCTCCACTTGCAACAGCGAATCACCGAATTGATCAATGGGTCTGGCCGTTTCACCGTCAATGGGATCGTCCGAACCGGCTCGGAGGTGTTCGGGGTCATGTCCCACGTGGGCATCGTGGCCATGCTCACCGTGTATTTCCTCGCCGATATGCGCCGCATTCGCGCCGGCTTTTACCGTCTGATGCCCAACTCTCGACGGCCGCGGGCCATCCTGATCGGCGACGAAGTAGTGGCCAAATTTGGTGCCTACCTCCTTGGCAACGCGCTGACGTCGGTCATCGCGGGGCTGGCCACCTTTGTCTGGTGCGCCGTCTTCCATGTCCCGTACGCGGTCCTGCTCGGTGTAGTCGTGGCGGTGTTGGACCTGTTCCCCTATGGCTCCACCGTGGGTGGATTCGTCGTCGCCGCGGTTGCGCTCAGCGTCTCGATCCCGGTCAGCATCGCGACCGTCGTCTTCTATATGGGGTTCCGGCTGGGCGAGGACTATCTTTTGACACCCAGGATTGTTGGGCGGGCGGTGCGGGTGCCGGCCGGCGTCACCGTGGTCGCTGTGCTGCTCGGCGCGGCGTGGTTGGGCGTTGTCGGAGCGTTGGTTGCGATCCCACTCGCAGCGGCCGTGCAGCTGCTGATTCAGGAAATACTTTACCCCGCGCTGGACGAAGCATGATTACACAAATTACATTGTGCAACAACATAATCAGAACCTGGAAGGCTGCTTCAGCCTCGTCACCGCGCCGCGGGTACCGCTTGATGCTGCTGAGTTGCTTGGCTGCTGCCCAGGTCGAGCGCGATGTCGATCAGCATGTCTTCCTGCCCGCCCACCATTCCGCGCCGGCCGGCCTCGACCAGAAGCGTGCGAGCGTCGACGCCGAACCGCTCGGCCGCCGCCTCGGCATGGCGTAGAAAGCTCGAGTACACGCCCGCGTAGCCCAGAGTGAGGGTCTCGCGATCGACCCGCACGGGGCGTTCCTGCAGGGGCCGGACGAGGTCGTCGGCGGCGTCTTCCAGCGCATTGAGGTCGCATCCGTGCTGCCAGCCCATCCGGGTGGCCGCCGCGATGAAGACCTCCAGGGGCGCGTTGCCCGCGCCGGCGCCCATCCCGGCCAGGGAGGCGTCGACGCGCCGACATCCGTGCTCGACGGCGACCATTGAGTTGGCCACGCCCAGCGACAGGTTGTGGTGCGCGTGAATGCCCAACTCCGTTGCCGCATCCAGGTTTTGGCGCAGCCCGTCGACACGCTCGGTGACGTCACGCATGGTCATGGCGCCGCCGGAGTCGACGACGTACACACAGCCGGCGCCGTAGCCCTCCATCAACTTGGCCTGCTCGGCAAGGTGCTGCGGAGTCGTCATGTGGCTCATCATCAGGAAGCCGACGGTGTCCATGCCCAACTCGCGGGCGGCGGCGATGTGATGCGCCGATATGTCGGCCTCGGTGCAGTGGGTGGCGACGCGGACCACGGTCACGCCGGCGCGGTGCGCTGCCTTCAAGTCCCGGATAGTGCCGATGCCCGGCAGCACCAGGGTGGCGATCTTCGCGTGGCGGACCACACCGGCGACCGCCTCGATCCATTCCAGATCGGTGTGCGCGCCGAACCCGTAAACGCAGCTGGAACCACCCAACCCGTCGCCGTGAGCGACCTCGATCGAATCGACGCCCGCGCCGTCCAGCGCCGCGGCGATGTCGGTGGCCTGGCGCAGGGTGTATTGATGGCGCACCGCATGCATTCCGTCACGCAAGGTGACGTCGCTGATATACAACCGCTCGGTCATGGTCATACTCCTACATTTCTCATCGAATGGGCGGCGATGCGTTCGGCGGTGGCCAGTGCCGCGGAGGTCATGATGTCAAGGTTGCCGGCGTAGGCGGGCAGGTAATCGGCGGCGCCGGTGACTTGCAGCAGAGTGGTGATTCGGGTGCCGATGAATTTTCCTGTTTCGGGGATGTGCAGGGGGTTGTCGAAGCCGAAGGTCTCGAACTGCACCGGTTGCTTGAGCCGGTATCCCGGCACGTACTGTTGCACCCGCTCAATCATTTTCGCGATGGACGCCTCGATCGCCGCGGGGTCGCAGTCTCCCTCAACTAGGCAATACACGGTGTTGCGCATGAGAATCGGCGGATCCGCTGGGTTGAGGACGATCACGGCTCTGCTTCGCTGTGCTCCGCCAACGACTTTGAGTGCGGTGGCGGTGGTCTCGGTGAACTCGTCGATGTTGGCTCGCGTGCCCGGCCCGGCCGAGTTCGACGAGATCGACGACACGATCTCGGCATAGGACACGGGCGACGTCGCATTCACCGCGGCCACGATCGGCACGGTGGCCTGGCCGCCGCAGGTGACCATGTTGAGGTTCGGTGCGTCGATGTGGTCCTCCAAGTTGACCACGGGCACACAGAATGGACCGATGGCAGCCGGTGTGAGGTCGAGCACACGGACTCCGGTGTCGCGCAATGCTTCCCAGTGTCGGACGTGCGCATCAGCGGAAGTGGCGTCCAAGACCAGACGGATGTCCGCGAATTGCGGCGCGGATAGCAGTTCGGGGAGTCCTTGTGAATATGTTTGCACGCCATGGCGTTTTGCCCGGGCGAGTCCGTCGGACTGCGGGTCGATGCCGACCATCGCCGCCATCGTCAGCGGTCCCGCGCTGCGCAGGGTCTTCAGCATCAGGTCAGTGCCGATGTTGCCCGAGCCGATGATCGCCACGGGGAATCTTTCGCTGGTCATGAGGTTTTCTTTCCTTCCTTACGTAAAGCTCACGCTGACCGCGCCCAGACCGGTGATGGTGGCCGCGGCGCGGTCGCCGGCCCCCACGAACGCGGCCGTGGTGTAGGAGCCGGACATCACGAATTGCCCGGCTTCGATGGCGGTCCCGTACTCGGCCAGCGCGTTGGCGAGCCAGGCAACCGCCGCGGCGGGATCGCCGATCACCGCGGTGCCCTTGCCCGTTTCGACGAGCGCGTCGTTGACGACGAGCGCGGCGGTCGTGGTGGGCAGCGAGGGCGCATCCGCGATGGGCACCCACTCGCCAAGCACGACCGCGCCCGAGCTGGCATTGTCGGCGATGGTGTCGGGCAACGTGATACGCCAGTCAGCGATTCGGCTGTCAACGATCTCCAGTGCTGCAGCCACCGATTCGGTAGCCGCCATCACGTCGGCGACGGTCACTCCCGGACCTCGCAGCGGGGCGCGCAGCCGAAAGGCCGCCTCAGGTTCGACACGCGGTGCGCAGAACGCGCTCCTGGGCACCGCCGCCCCGTCGTCCAGCACCATGCTGTCGAGGACGTAGCCGAAGTCGGGCTCGTGCACGCCCAGCAGCGTCTGCATGGGTGCGGAGGTCAGCCCGATCTTGTGGCCGATCAGCGACGCGCCTTCGCGAAGGTACCGAGCGAGATTGCGCCGTTGTACCGAATATGCCTGCGCGACACTAAAATCCGGATACGTTTCGGTCAGGGGCGGGACGGGCCCGCTGCTTGCCTGCGCCGCATACAGCCGCTCGGCGGCCTCGTCTAACCGCGGGTCTTGGGCGGTCACGTCGATCATGTCGGTTCTCCGGATTCCAGTAGTTTGGCCGCCGACTCGAACACCAGCCGGGCGTGCAGGTCGAACAGCTTGATCAGGTCCACCGAGTCGCCGCCAACCTCCTTGGCGATGAACAACCCGTCGGCGCCGGCGATCGCATAGGTGGTCAGCAGGCGCACGCTCTCCTCGTCGAGTCCGGGGGCGACGTTACGGACGACGGTCTCGAATCGCTGAAACGCCGCCTCGCGCACCTGCAGAAACATCTGCCTGGCCCGCGGCTCGACCGGACGATGCTCCAGCGCGAGCATCAACCCCAGCCGAATGAAGTCGGGCGCATCCAGCAGCGCCTTGGCCACCTGTGTCCCGAGTTCGGTCACCCGCTCGTGATTCATCGCGCCGCCCGGTAGGTCCAATGCCGCCATCCAGCGCGCGAAACTGCGCTCGATGACCGCCGCGATCAGGTCGTCTTTGTCGGCGAAGTGCCAGTAGATCGACGTCGGGGGCAGGCCGCTCTTCTTGCTGACCAATGAGATGGTGGTGCCGTCGTAGCCGCGCTCGGTGGTGACCTCGGTCGCGGCATCAAGGATGCGCTCGCGCGACTGTTCGCCGTTGGCTCGGGTGCGCCTGCGCGGGCGGGGATCGGTCGAACCGGTCCCGTCGGTACTTGCCGTCACGCTGCCTCCTTAATTTGAGTGTTGACGATCACGCTACGACAGCTTACTGTATGGAGCACTACATTAACAAGTCTTCGGCGGAAGGGCTGAAAATGACTGACCAAAAGACCTACGACGTGGCGATCATCGGCTACGGCCCGGTCGGCTGCACCGCGGCGAACCTGTTAGGCCAAATGGGCCTCAACGTCGTCGTGGTGGAACGTGACCCCGACATTTATGCGCGGGCGCGGGCCATCTCGACCGACGAGGAGGTCGTGCGCATCTGGCAGCAGGTCGGGCTGGCCGATCGGCTCAACGCCGACATGCAGCCCGGCCGCGGGGCGAACTTCGTCGACGCCAACGGCGTGCCGTTCGTGAAACTGCTGCCCACCCCGCGGGGCAACGGGCACCCGCCGCAACAGTTCATCTACCAGCCCGCGCTGGAGAAGGTGCTGCGCGAAGGCGTCGACCGCTTCCCCAACGTGACCACCCTGCTCGAACACGAATGCCTGCGACTGGTCCCGAAGGGCGACTCCGTCGAGTTGATGCTCGCCGACCTCACCACCGACGAGTTCCGGCGGGTCCGGGCCTCCTACGTGATCGCTGCGGACGGCGGGTCGAGTGCAACCCGTGCCCAGCTTGGCGTGGGATTCGGCGGCCGCACCTACGGCGAGCGCTGGATCGTTATCGACACCAAAGTGCTCAAGGAATGGCCCGGCCACGACCGGCTCCGGTTCCACTGCAACCCCGAGCGGCCCACCGTCGACTGCCCCACCCCACTGGGACACCACCGCTGGGAGTTCCCGGTGCGCGATGAGGAGGACGAGAAGGACCTGCTGCATGAGGACGCAATCTGGAACGTGCTGCGCGGCCAGGGGATCACGCCGGAGAACGTCAAGATCCTGGGCTACGCCTGCTACAGCCACCACGTCCGGTTCGCCGACCGGTGGCGGGTGGGCCGGGTTTTCCTGGCCGGCGACGCCGCGCACGCGATGCCGCCGTGGATCGGCCAGGGCATGTGCGCCGGAGTGCGCGACGTGGCGAACCTGTGCTGGAAGCTGAACGCCGTGCTGAACGGGTCGCTGCCGGAGTCGGTGCTCGACACCTATCAGTCCGAGCGGCTGCCACACGTCAAAGAGGTGACCAACCGCGCAGTCAAGACCGGCAAACTCATCATCCAGCGCAACAAGTTCCGCGCGGCGGCCCGTAATCACATCTTCCGCACTGCTAGCAAGGTGCCTTACTTCCTCACCTGGCTGCGCGACCACCGCTGGATCCCCGACGCGCACTACCAGGAGGGCCTGCTGGCGCGCAACGGAAACGGGGCCGTCGGCTGGCTGATCCCGCAGCCGAGGGTCTTCGATGAGAAGGGCGACTCGGTGCGCCTCGACGACGTGATCGGCAATCGGTGGACCGTGCTGCAGACCGGGCGCGCATCCGAGCACCCGGACTGGCGAGCCGCCGGCGTGCCGGTCCTGGAAGTCACACAGGCGGGAAGCACTCCGCGCGCCGACTCCATCGTCGACAGCGAGGGAACCCTGAACGCCTGGCTGACCACAAAGGGCGCCTCGGCCGTGGTCGTACGGCCCGACGGCTTCATCTACGCGGGTGCCGGCGATGGCCAACCGTTGCCGCCGCCGCCTGCCGGCTTCAAGTCGTAAGGACTCGGCTATGGCCACCGAAACCATGACCGAACGCACCGTACTCGTCAACGGGAAGGAAATCTTCCTGGCCGAAGCCGGCAGCGGTACCCCCGTGGTACTGCTGCACGGCGGCGGGCCGGGCGCGTCCGGCGTATCGAACTATTCCCGCAACATCGAGCCGCTCGCCGAGCATTTCCGGGTCATAGTTCCGGACATGCCCGGCTACGGCCGGTCCGCCAAGGGGGTCGACCGGAGCGATCCGTTCGGGTACCTCGCGGCCCACATCAAGGGCATGCTCGACGCACTCGGGATCGACCGCGCGCACCTGGTCGGGAACTCGTACGGCGGCTCATGCGCGCTACGACTGGCCCTGGACGCGCCCTACCGGGTCGACAAGCTGGTGCTGATGGGCCCCGGCGGGGTTGGAACCAGCCGCGGGTTGCCCAGCGCCGGGCTGCGCAGCCTGCTCGCCTACTACGGCGGCGACGGTCCAAGCCTGGACAAGCTGCGCACGTTCATCCGCTCTTACCTGGTGTACGACGGCGACACCGTCCCCGAATCGCTCATCGAGTCTCGGTTCAGGGCGTCAATCGAGCCCGAGGTCGTGGCTAACCCGCCACTGCAGCGGCCGGCGGGGCTGGCCACGCTCTGGCGGATGGACTTCACCCGCGACCGCAGGCTGCAGAGCCTGACTACGCCCACGCTGGTGATCTGGGGACGAGACGACAAGGTCAACGGGCCAAGTGGCGCGGCAATGCTGGCCGAGCGGATGCCCAACGCCGACGTTCTGATCACCGCCAACACCGGCCACTGGGTGCAGTGGGAACGGGCCGACCTGTTCAATGCGGTGACCACCGCGTTTCTGAAAAACTAACCACTACAAGAGATTACGAGGACCATGATGTCTACTACCTCCAAGCCCTCGGTGTTCGGCAATGTGCACCTGGGTTATGTCGTCGTCGAAAGCGACAAGATCGGCGATTGGAAGCGCTTCGGCCGCGACGCGATCGGCATGCACCTCGACGACATGGCGTCCGACACCGTTCGATTCCGCCTCGACGACAACGAATGCCGCGTGCTGCTGCGCCGCGGGCCGGCCGAGGATGTCGTCGCGTTGGGTTGGCAGCTCGACGGTCACGCGACGTTCGACGAGATCAGTCGTCGCGTCGCCGGCCATGGGGTGCCGGCCGTCGAGGGCTCCGACGAAGAGGCGAAGTTGCGCGGTGTCGAGCGTTTCCTGCGGTTTCCGGGTCCGAATGGGCTCGCTCAGGAGATTTACACCGCCGCCCGAACCGCGCCGCTGGTCCTGGACATACCCGGCAGCGGATTCCTCACTGGCGCAGGCGGAATGGGCCATGTCGCCCTCACGACGAAGAAACCGCAGCTGGTCCGCGGTTACTATAACCATGTCTTCGATGCACGCCTGTCCGACTACATCGACGAGACCATCAACGGCCTCAAGCTCAAGATCCGGTTTCTCCGGGTCAACGAGCGTCACCACACCGTGGCGATCGCATCGGCGAACCTGCTGCCCGTCAATCCGATTCGCACGCGCGTCCAGCACGTCAACGTTCAGGTCGCCACGCTCGACGACATGGTCGCCTCCTATCAGCGGGTCAAAGAACTGGGATTCCACATTGCGCTTTCGGTCGGCCAGCACACCAACGACAAGGAGCTGTCCTACTACGCGATGACGCCTTCCGGGTTCGAGTGGGAGGTCGGCTGGAACCCGATCGTCGTTGATGAAGCAACCTGGAAACCCACCACGCACCAGGGAATCAGCATCTGGGGCCACAAGCCGGAGGGGCAGACCGTCATCGACAAGCTCAACCAGTTCGCGGTCGCCGCGCGGTCGGTGCTTCACCAGGAAGACGACGTCGTAGCGCTCAGCGCACCGGGGATCGCTGACGACTAGCCGGAAGGACGCGCCGCCGCGACGATGACGCCTGAAGCCGATCAACGGCGTATTGTCAGGGACCGATATGAGGCGGCGGGCACCTACATCGCGCGGTTTGCGCCAGATCAGCCAGGGCCTTGACACTCTGGACGCTGAGCTGTTCCAGGCTGTCGCCGACACCCGGAGTCCGGTGCTAGATACGGTGATGCCCGCACTCAGCCGGGCCGCCGATCACTCCAAGCTCTGGCTGGCGATCGCGACGCTAATGGCGATGTCGGGCAATCGGTCGGCACGACACGCCGCCGGCCGCGGCGTCGCCAGTCTGGCGGTGACAAGCTTGGTCACCAATCAGTTGGCCAAGCGGGTCTGGCCGCGCCGGCGGCCACCGCATCGGCTGGTGCCGCTGCTGCGGCGGCTGCGCAAATACCCGCGATCGCAGTCAATGCCCTCCGGTCACGCCGCCAGCGCCGCCGCCTTCACGGTCGGCGTCGGCCTGCAAAATCCCACGCTCGGACTGTTGCTGGCGCCACTTGCCGGCCTCGTCGGCTTTTCGCGAATCGCGACCGGCGCCCACTACCCCAGCGACGTCGTGGTCGGCTTCGGCATCGGGACATCGATCGCGGTATTGGGCGCTCGGCTGGTCCCCCCTGTGGTGGAACACAACCTTCCGGTCGGCGACCCGCTCTTCATCGATCTGGCGCCCCGGCCCGACGGCGCGGGCGTCGTTGTCGTGGTCAACCCGGAGTCGGGTAGCGGAACCGGACGCCGCGTCATCGGCGAAATACAAAGGGAGCTACCGAAAGCCGAAATAGTGGAAGTGACGCACGACGACAGCATGGAAGAGTTGCTTCGTGCAGCGGCCGGGCGCGCCGAGGTGCTCGGAATCGGCGGCGGTGACGGAACCGTGGCGTGCGCTGCGGCCATAGCGGCGGATCTCGGCCGGCCGCTAGCGGTGTTTCCGGCCGGCACGTTCAACCACTTTGCCAAGGACATCGGTTGCCCTCATGAAGCCGAGACGATCCGGGCCATCCGGGAAGGCACGGTTTCCTGCATCGACCTCGTGTGCTTCAACGACGCCAAGGTGGTCATCAATACGGCAAGCATTGGTGCGTATCCACGATTCGTGCGCACTCGGGAGCGGCTTGAACACAAGATCGGCAAGCCGCTCGCAGCGGCCTACGCGATGTTGCAGACCTTGCGCCACGACCAGCCCGTACGAATCCGCTTCGACAACAAGACCATTCAGACCTCGCTGTTCTTCCTGGGCAACTCCACCTACGTGCCGTCCGGTTTCGCGCCCGCGCAGCGCAACCGGATGGACACCGGGCTACTCGATGTGCGCATCCTGGAGACCGGCCGCCGGCTCTCCAGACTTCGCATCATGACGGCGCTGATGCTTGGACGGCTGGAACGCAGCCGGCTGTATCACGAGCATCATGTCCCCGAGTTCAGCTTCACCGCCGTTGACGGACCGAGCGCCGTCGCGCTGGACGGCGAGGTCGACGGCCACCATGATCAGGCGGGCTTCCGGGCCCGCTACCGGGTGCTCCATGTGCTGAGTCCTCGTGCCAAGATGAAGCCGCAATGACCTTGGGCGCCATCACCGCTGGGTGCTCGGCCCCGTCTCGCGCTTCAATTTGAGGTATTTCTTGATTCCGAACCGGGCGAATTCGCGCCGGCGCCGCGGTGACAGCTGCTGCGCCGCCGCTGCCGCATCCAAGATCTCCGGTTCGACGGCTTGGACCGTTTCTCCGTGAACCCGGAGGGTGGCCCGTCCTGCCGCCAATACATTGCGCAGCCAATCCACCTCCGTGCCGTAGGGCAGCGGAATGATGTAGCCGTCACTCACCCGGTCTATGACCACGGGCGTCGAGTATTTCTTGCCCGAGCGTCGCCCGGTGTGCTCGATTACCCCTGCGTACCAATATTTTTGGCCGGCAACAAGCATCATGAGCGGGTTCAGCACGTGCTTGTTGAACACGCGCACCGTGTCGAGGACCATGTCGGCTCCTACTCACTCTCGGGGAGACGCAAGCACGGTACGGTCACCGACCGCATGGCTACTAGGGCCTTTGGGCACCAGCTGGCGCCGCGGCCAGCGTCATCCGGCGTCGACGTGGCGGGCGAGGAAGCCGAGCACAGCGTCGGCGAAAATGTCGTTGCGGTCCCCGGCGACCATGTGACCGGCACCGCGGACATCGGTGAACTCGACCTGTGGGAACCGGGCGAGGAACTCGTCGGCGCTCTCTTGGCTCACCAGGTCGCTCATTTGGCCGCGGATCAGCAGCATCGGCACGCCGCTGCGCAGGATTGCAGCGACGGCGGCGTGCATGCGATCGGGGTCGGTCACCTCGAATGGGGGAAACGCGGCGGTGCCACTGATGAACTGCGGATCCCAATGCCAATACCAGCGATCACCGCGGCGGCGGAGGTTAGTTGTCAGGCCTTCCAGATCGGTTGGTCGCGGCCGCTGCGGGTTGTACTCGGCGATCGCGTCGGCAACCTCGTCGAGTGAGCCGAAGCCCGACTCCACCCGTTCGGCCATGAAGGCGTGTATGCGATTCGCCCCGGACCGGCTCATGTTCGGCACGATGTCGACCAGCACGACCGCGCTGGCGATGCCGGGCGCGATCTCCCCGGCGAGCAGCATCGAAGTAAACCCGCCCAGGGACGCGCCCACGAGCACCGGTTGCGGGGGCAGCGTATGCAGCACCTCTTGCACGTCGCCGGCGAAGCTGACCACCCGGTAGTCACCTTCGCTGGACCAGTCGGATTCACCGTGGCCGCGCAGGTCGACGGTGACGGCTTGCCACCCGCGGTGAGCGACCGCGGCTGCGGCTTTGCCCCATGAACGGCGGGTTTGCCCGCCGCCGTGCAGGAATACCACGGCACGTGCCGCGGGGTCGCCCTGGCGGTCGGCCACGATCCGAATTCCGCCGGATCCCTGGGTGGTGAACGGTTCAGCTGCCATGGGCATCAGGTGATATTAAGTCCACCCCAGGTCGGGCACGATGCTGCGTGGCGGCCGGGGCACCGCTGCCCGGACGCGTGCACCCGCCATCTAACCGCTGGTTCCGGGCTAGCCCCCGGTTGAGCGGTGCCCGCCTCGCTACAATGTGGCAAAGCGTCGGGCGACTTTGCCCAGCCTGCCCCCTGCCCATTGGAAGCCCTGATTCTGCGCAGAGCTTGTTGTCCTGCGATGGCCTAGTCATTGACCGTTTCGTCGCCTTCCTCGGCGCGCATGCTCAACCTCCGTGGTGTTTATCGAGCTCCGTGTGATGGCTGCGGGCCTGACGCTCGGGTGGTTCTGACGGCGTCAGCCGCTCCGGCGTCTGGTTTGGCGTACCTGGTTCTGGCTGTTCTGAGTTCATAGGCCGGTCCCCCGAAAGCGGCCTGACGTGAGTGTCAATCATGTTGAGCCCTTCGATCGGCTCATGCTGGCCTACCCGTGGGGACGGGGGAATCAAAACGCGCGGGCGAACCACCGCCGGCCTAAGCGAGGGCGTCAGTATGGCGGCATCGCGCGTGCCCATCCTTTGCCACGTCACCTTCTTGCCGTTCAGAACACCCGCTGCTTGCTGACTTTGATCGGTGCGGTGCTCGGCGGCAGCTTGAGCAGGTTGCCGCGGATGCTGCCGCGCGCGGTGCGGATTGTCACCAGCAACCAGGTGAACAACAGACCGGCGTAGGCGATGGCCGCGGCCACGCGGAACGCGGTGAGATGACTGTGTCCGGCAAGTTGGGAGGTGCCGGTGACGAAGGTTCCGACCGGGAAAGTCAGGCTCCACCACGTCAGGGCAAACGGCATTCCGCGCCGCAGAGTACGCACGGTCAGTGAGGTGGCGAGCGCGATCCACAACACCGCGAATCCCCACACCGGAACTCCGTAGAGAATCGCGAAGGCATTCATATCCTCGGCGAGTTCGGGGTCGACGGCCAGGGTCGCATTAGCCCCTAAAAGCCCTGCGGCCGTGATGGATTGGCCGAGCGGACCCAGCACGATCCAGAGTGTCGGCACGCGCGCGGAGCCTGAGGTGCCGTACAGGGTCAGCCGGCTCCAGATCATCGAGATGATGTTTAAGGAGGCCAACAACGACAACCCGAGCATTGCGTAGCAGCCGTACAACATTGTCTGCCGTCCAGCACCCGAGGCCATGTGCGGGAGCAACAGCGCGCCCATCGCGGCGGTCACCATGGGCGGAACCACCGGCATCAACCACCCGCCAAACGCCGCGTCCGGCTCGACGTCGTGCTGAGTGAACATGAGGAAAGGAATACTGACGGCGGTGAACAGCCCACCGAGGGTGCCCGCCGTCCACAGCACCCAGTCCAGGTCGACGGCGACGCGCTCGCCGAGCAGATCCTTGCCGACCAGCATCGCTCCCCCGCCGACCGTCATCAATGCCATGGGCGCGGCGCCGTAGAAGTGAGCCATCTGCGGATTGCGTGCGTGGGAGCGAGCCACGGTGGGGTGCCGCAGCCAATGACCGCCGACCAACGCGACGAGCACGACCAGCAGAATGGCGGCGATCACCCAAACCACTTGGGCGAACACCCGCAGCCCCACCACGTGGACGGCAGGGTGGCGCCGGCGATGGCGACGATCCCGGTGCCCATCACCGAGGCAAACCAGTTGGGCCCGATGTTGCCCAGTACTTCGACCCGCGGCTGCGGCGTCAATGCGGCCTCCGGGTTCGCAGCGGCCATAGCTGAGACACCCTACTGCGCCGCGCCGAATTGGCGGGGCTGAGCCGCTTAAACTCCAGCGATGATGCTTCCGGCGCAAACCAGGCAAACGATGAACAGAGTCTCCTGGATAGTCGGGATTGCCCTGGTGGTGCTGGTAGCGGTTCTCGCGATACCCGTCAAGCAGCGGTGCGGCGCGCCGGGGCTTTCGTGCGCTTCGGCGCTGGACGTCCACGGCAACATTCACTATTACTACGAGGTTGAACCGATCGCTGTATACCTCGCTGAGATCGTCATCGGCTCCAATGTCGCCCTTTACTACGAGTCAGGTGAGGACATCGTCAAAGCCCGGTAGCAGGGCGTCGAGGGCGAGAAACAACCCCGTGGTGATGTGCGAGCGGTCACAAGTTGGCTTCGATCTCGTCACTACCGCCGATCTTGGCCCCACCTCGACACTTCCTGCCCAGAAAGCGCTGTTAGCGGGCGTTTTGCGAGGGTGAACTGGGCCTGGCCCGGTCGGTGTGACCACCTCCGGGTAGCCTTGCTCAGGCGTTCTCGATCGGGGGCTTCACAGCCAGCTAACGCATACTTGACACCATGCTCGAAGCGACATCGCCGCAAACCGCTGCTGCGGTAGCTGGTGATGCGCTGGTGATCGGCCGAGGCTTGTGAAGGCACGCTCTGGCGGCGTTCGTCACCGCCATAGAGCCCCTCGTCAACCCTCACGTTTCCGCAAAGGGCTGGCGCGTAGCTTGCGTAGCTTCATGACGCTGGTCTCCGTGGCGGCGGTCGGGCTGACCGGAGCGGGATACTACGTCGCCCATGGCGCGCTGGGGGGCATCACCGTTTCCGACGCGCTAAGCGCCGAAGATCCGCGATCGAGCGGTGACAACATGAACATTCTGCTCATCGGCCTGGACTCGCGTAAGGATCAGGATGGCAATGACCTGCCCTGGTCGATCTTGAAGCATCTGCACGCCGGCGATTCCGACGACGGCGGCTACAACACCAACACCCTGATACTCGTGCACGTCGGCGCGGACAACAAAGTCGTCGCGTTTTCGATCCCTCGGGATGACTGGGTGCCGTTCAACGGAGTTCCGGGATACAACCACATCAAGATCAAGGAGGCCTACGGGCTCACCAAGCAGTACGTCGCGAACAAGCTCGCCAACCAAGGTGTCAGCGATCAGAAAGAACTTGAGACCAAGGGCCGCGAAGCCGGCCGGGCGGCGACGTTGCGGGCGGTGCGAAGCCTGACTGGCGTTCCGATCGACTACTTCGCCGAGATCAACCTGGCCGGATTCTACGACTTGGCGCAGACCCTGGGCGGCGTTGAGGTGTGTCTGAACCACGCCGTTTACGACTCGTATTCGGGCGCCGATTTCCCGGCCGGGCGACAGCGACTGGATGCCTCCCAGGCATTGGCTTTCGTACGCCAGCGTCACGGCCTGGAGAACGGTGACCTGGACCGCACCCACCGGCAGCAAGCTTTCATCTCGTCGGTCATGCAAGAGCTGCAGGCCGCGGGCACCTTCACCAACCTGGACAAGCTCAAGAGCCTGATGGCGGTTGCGCGCAAGGATGTGGTGCTGTCGTCGGGTTGGGACGAGGACATGATTCAACGGCTGGGTTCACTGGCTTCCGGCAGCCCCAACGGCAACCAGGTCGAATTCCGGACGCTGCCGGTGGTGCGCTACGCAAACATCGACGGTCAGGACGTGAACATCATCGACCCCGCGGCGATCAAGGCCGAGGTGGCGGCCGCGATCGGCGCACCGCCGCCGTCAACCACGCCCGCCACCACGGCAGCCACGCCCAGCCCGTCCACCGTCGTGGAGGTGATCAATGCCGGCAACATGAGTGGGCTCGCCAGCGAGGTATCGCGCGCCCTCAAGAAACACGGCTACACCATGGGTCAGGTGCGCGACCGCAATTCGGGTGCGCCGACCGCGACGACCATCGAGTACGGCGTCGGCGCGGAGGCCGACGCACACAACGTGGCCACCCTGCTCGGACTCGACGCACCCAAGCAGCCCAGCGCCGGCGTACAGCCGGGACACATCCGGGTGACCGTGGATACCAACTTCTCGCTGCCCGCTCAGGACGAAACCACGATGGACGACGTGACGACCACCACCACGACGACCAGCAAATCCAACACGTATTACTACAACGGCACCACCACCACCTATCCGACGCCCGATCAAGGCAAGCCGATCGACGGCGGTGGCGTCCCCTGCGTTAACTAGCGGCGATCGCAAGCGCGGCGAAGCCGGGCGAAGCGGGTCGCCGCCATCAGCCCGGCGGCGATCGCAAGCGCGGCGAAGCCGGGCGAAGCGGGTCGCCGCCATCAGCCCGGCGGCGATCGCAAGCGCGGCGAAGCCGGGCGAAGCGGGTCGCCGCCATCAGCCCGGCGGGTCAGGCGTGGGTGCCGCCGTCGATGCGGATTTCGGTGCCCGTGATGAACGCGCCGTCCTCGGATACCAGCATCGCGATCACGCCGGCGACCACCGCGGGATCGGCCATCCCGGCGCCGCTGGATTCCAGCGTGGTGGGCAGGATCGGCATCAGCCTCGAAAACAGTGACCAGTCGGCGTCTTTCGGGATGTAGCTGCCGGTGGCGTCGGTGATTCCGGACTTGATGCTGCCCGGCGCCACACATACCGCGCGCAGCCCTTCGCGCGCGTATTCGAGTGCCAGAGAATGCGTGAAGGCCTGAATTCCGCCCTTGCTCGCCGCATATGCCGCCATATACGGGTGGGCGAACGAGGCCGACGTCGAGCTGAAGTTGACGATCGCGCTGCGCGAATTGGCCAGCAACGACGGAAGCGCTTCCCGGACCACCAGAAAGGTCCCGGTCAGGTTCACGGCGACGATTTGATTCCACAGTTCAAGGCTGGTCTCGTGGGTGTGCGCGGCGCGCAACATGCCGGCGGCGTTGACCAGCGAGTCCAGGCCGTCGAGTGTCTGCACGGCCCAGCAGACGCCGTCGATCACCGAATCCTCCTTGCCGACGTCCATCGGCATGATGGTGAGGCGGTTGGCGGTGCCAGCCTCGTCCGCCCGGGCACGGGTGGCGGCCAGGCCGTCCTCGGCGATGTCAGATGCCACCACGCTGGCGCCCTCGTCGAGCAACCGCAGCGCGGTGGCTTGGCCGATCCCCGACGCGGCGCCCGTCACCAGGATCCGCTTGCCCTGAAGTCGCTTCATCTGCTGCTCCCGTGCTCGTCCCGTCATCAGGCGTGGCCATCATCGTAAGGATCTGTTTTGAAAAGGCAGAGTAGATGTGTGGACATCGGATTCATCGGCCTGGGAAACATGGGCCGGGGCATGGCTGCCAACCTAATGAAGGCGGGTCACCACGTCACCGTCTACAACCGCTCTCCCGAGAAGGCGGAAGCCTTGGCTGAGCAGGGCGCGACCGCCGCACGCACTGTGACCGAAGCGTGTAACGCCGAGGTTGTGTTCACCATGCTGTCCGATCGCGGCGCCCGTGTTCGGCAGGCCCGAAGCCGCTTCTGCGGCAAAGCTTTTCGTTGTCGCAGCGGGCGAGGCGCAGGTGTTGCAGCCGTTGTCACCGCTGTTCGACGCGATCGGCCAGCGGACTTTCGTGGTTGCTGAAAAACCGCACACCGCCAACCTGGTCAAGCTGAGTGGCAACTTCCTCATCGCGTCCGTCATCGAATCGGTCGGCGAGGCCGTCGCGCTGGTCGGAAAGGCCGGCGTCGACAGGTTGCAATACGTCGACATCCTGACGTCGACGCTGTTCGCCGCGCCGGCATATCAGACCTACGGCGGCCTGATCGCACGACGGGAATTCGAGCCGGCGGGGTTCGCCGCGAGCCTCGGCCTCAAAGATGTCGGCCTGGTGCTCGCTGCCGGCGACCAGCTGCAAGTACCGCTGCCGCTGGTCAGCCTGCTGCACGATCGCTTCCTCACCCTGGTGGCAACCGGTGGCGGCCACCTGGACTGGTCGGCGGTCGCCATGCTCGCCGATCGAGACGCCGGGGCGTCAGGCCTGGATCACTCCGCGTAATCCGTCGGCGCCGAACGCGGGTTCCAGCATGGCCGAAAAGTCCGGGCCGCGCCGCAACATTTGACCGCCGTCGACGTTGATGCACTGCCCGGTGATCCAGCTCGCCGCATCGCTCAGCAAGAACATCGCCAGGTTGGCGACGTCTTCGACCTCGCCCACTCGCGGCAGCGGCGTGCAGATCCGATAGTCCTCACTCAATTCCGGTGACTCGGTAACGGCGGCCACCAGATCGGTAGGGATCAGGCCGGGACGGATGCTGTTGACCCGCACCCACGACGGGCCGAGCTCGTCGGCGGCCAACTGCATCAGGTGGTCGACGGCCGACTTCGTGACGCCGTAGGCGCCGAACCAGCGGTGCGTGTTGCTGGCGGCGATCGACGAAATTCCCACGAAAGATCCGCCGCCGCCGCGTACTAACTCGCGCGCGGCGTGCTTGAGCACGTACATCGTGCCGTTGACGTTGAGGTCGACCGTGCGTCGCCAGGCATCCGAGTCGATCTGAGTGATCGGTCCAATCGTCTCCGACCCACCCGCGCAATGCACCACACCGTGCAGGCGGCTGTGCCACGCCGTCGCGGCGTCCACCGCACGGGCCGCCTCCTCCTCGTTGGTGATGTCGGCCGGCTCGTAACGAATGGACCCGTTACCTTCGAGACCTTCGATGTCATTGACGGCGGCGGCCAGCCGATCGGCATTGCGGCCGACGATCATAACCGACGCGCCGGCCGCGACCAGCCCTGCGGCGACGCCTTTGCCGATTCCGCTGCCGCCACCGGTGACCAAATACGTCCGGTCGTCAAAAGAAAGCTGCACGCGAGGCCCTCTCAAACTGAAACAGGTTCTAGCTATCGAACCATGCGGCAAACTCGGCGTTGCAGGGTCTCCGGCTATGGCGTGTCGCGGCGAGCCAGCTTGGTCGGCTTCGCATTATGCCAGTCCTCGACGTCGGGCGGCAGCCCGACGGGATACCTGTTTTCGTTGTGCGCCGCCCAGTGCGCGTGCCCCAGCTCGTGGATGTGGAACGCGTGCCGCAGCGCCTCAGTGAATCCCATCGCGTCCGATGCGGCGTTCACCGAATCTTTGATCAGCATCGCCGCCATGGTCGGACGCTCGGCGATACGGCGCGCGAATTCCAGTGTCTTGTCGGCTAACTCGTCGACCGGAAACACTTTCGACACCATGCCCAGCCGATAGGCTTCATCGGCGTCCAGCGCATCACCGGTCAACAGCAGCTCTTTGGCTTTGCGAGGGCCGAATTCCCAAGGGTGGGCGTAATATTCGACGCCCGGCATCCCCATGCGAACGCCGACCACATCGCTGAACTTCGCATTGTCGGCGGCGACGATCAGATCACACGCCCAAATCAGCATCAGGCCAGCGGAGATCGCGTTGCCCTGGACCTGCGCGATGGTGATCTTGCGGAGATCGCGCCAGCGGCAGGTGTTTTGGAAGAAGTAATGCCACTCTTGCAGATAGGTCTTTTCCGCGATCGGGTCCCGAGTGGCCCCGTTGGAACGAAAGCTCGGATGCTGCGCCGGTCCGGGTTGGCGCTCCAGCAGTGCCAGCTCCGATCCGAGGTCATGCCCGGCGGAGAAATTCCTGCCGCGTGCGGCCAGGATCACCACGCGAACGGTGTCGTCGGCCTCGGCGCGCAGGAAGGCGTCGTCGAGCTGAACCAATAGGCCGCGGTTTTGCGCGTTGTGAGCTTCGGGCCGGTTGAGCCAGATCCGGGCGATGCGGCCGTGGTCAAGGGTTTCGTAGCTCACCAACTCTTCGGCATGGGCCGCCATGGAACCCGCTTGAGCGCCGGCTTGCTCGGAAAGTGTCATCGCCCCACCTCAGTTGTTGTCAGGTCCGACCGGTTTACACATTACGGCCAGGGTGTAAGTGGGTCGCCGCGGGGCCACCGTCGGTTTGCGACGAATGTCGAATCAGGGAAGGTCGAGCGCGGCCGCGAGCGCAGCCGCGGCAGATTTGAGCACGCGCAGCGAGCGGGCCAGTTCTGCGTTCTCTTGCCTCAGCTGCTCGAGTTCCGTGGACTGCTCGGAAGGCGCGGCGGGAGCGCCACTGTCGAGCGGGCTTGTGCGCGTCCGCTCATGGACCGTTTCGGTGTCCGTATTACCGAGCGTGTCGGTGACGGCCCGAATCGCCATCCTCTCCATGTCATGGCGCCCGTGCACCGAGGCGACCGTACGCACCTCTTCCAGGCGCGGCGCGCCGTTGACGACAGCCGGCTTCGGCACCGCCCGTAATTGCTGCGCATGCCGGTACGACGACGAGGCCTGGTTAGGTGCCCCGTCTGCACCGACGGTCACCGCTTGCTGTCCGTCCTGGCGCTGGCGTAGCTCCTCTTCCTGCTGGCACAGCTCGGTTTCCTGCTGGCAGAGTTCGGCCTCGTGCTCATGTTCTCGCTGCGCGAGGTGCGCCTCCTGCTGGCGAAGGTTTTCCTGCCACCGGCCGAGATCGTCTTCGTGATGTCGAAGCTCAGCCTCCCGCTGCGCGAGTTGAGCTTCGTGCCGCATGAGCTGGGCTTCCCGCTCGTCAGCCTGGGCTTCCCGATGGCGAAGCAGTGCCACGCCCCCGCGCAATCCACGTCGAAAGCGTGTTTCTTGGCGCCGCTTCGCAAGGTTGTGGCGGTGCCCGATCGCTGACCGGCTCGGGGTCAGCCACCTTGCCCAGGCCGCGGGCCAGAGGCTGCACGAGTTTGCCATGCGCCGCGGTGAACCACCGCGGACGGTGTTACACACCGATTTTGCCGCGGGAATCCCCGCATTGGCTGTTGCTATACCTGCCCGGCATTTGGCGCAGGAAGCCGGTTTGTGCAGCGGGTTATTCGGGCTTTGATTAACGAAGTCAAATGGTTAGGTGAACGCTGGGTTGCGTTATCCGGACCATGCGGAGCACGGTTCGGCCGCCGGGTTCGGATGGTCGCCGAGGGGAGCTCGGACGTCGGTGAGACAGCTGCTCATCACACAGACGCGTCGCCTACAGTTGAGTCATGCCTACGAAATCTGATCCGCGCGAAATCGGCGACGTGGAGCCGGTGGCTGACAGCACCGCTAGCCAGGCCAGGCGAGTCGTCGCCGCGTACGCGAACGACGCCGACGAGTGCCGCATCTTCTTATCCATGCTCGGCATTGGACCGGCGAAACTCGACACCTAAATGGCTTCCCGAAGCGGCCCGTCTTCGAAGAAGACGCCGAGCTCTCAACGCATCGGGAATTCCGACTTCGTCGTGGTTGCCAATCGGCTGCCGGTCGACCTGGAGCGGCTTCCCGATGGCACCACGGCCTGGAATCGCAGCCCCGGCGGGTTGGTCACAGCCCTAGAGCCGCTGTTGCGTCGCCGGCGGGGGGCATGGGTCGGCTGGCCGGGAGTCGCTGATGACGATGACGAGCTCGACTACTACCCCATCGTGCGGGACGACCTGGACCTCCATCCGGTGCGGCTGACCAGCGAGGACGTCGCCGAGTACTACGAGGGGTTCTCCAACGCCACGCTATGGCCGCTGTATCACGACGTCATCGTCAAACCGATCTATCACCGCGAGTGGTGGGACCGCTACGTCGACGTCAACCGCCGCTTCGCCGACGCCACATCGCGCGCCGCCGCGCAAGACGCCACCGTGTGGGTGCAGGACTACCAGCTGCAACTGGTGCCTGCGATGCTGCGCGAAATGCGGCCCGACCTGACCATCGGGTTCTTCCTGCACATCCCGTTTCCCCCGGTTGAGCTGTTCATGCAGCTGCCGTGGCGCACCGAGATCGTCGAGGGACTGCTCGGCGCCGACCTGGTCGGCTTCCATCTGCCCGGCGGCGCGCAGAATTTCCTGTTCCTGTCCAGGCAATTGATCGGAGTCAACACCTCGCGCGGATCGGTCGGGGTGCGGTCGCGGTTCGGGGAGGTGGAGCTCGGGTCGCGCACCGTGCGGGTGGGCGCCTTCCCCATCTCGATTGACTCCACCGCGCTCGACCATGCGGCCCGCCACCGCGATGTCCGGCGCCGGGCGCGCGAAATCCGGGCCGAGTTGGGAAACCCCCGCAAGATCCTGCTCGGCGTCGACCGGCTCGACTACACCAAGGGCATCGATGTTCGCCTGAAGGCCTTTTCCGAGTTGCTCGCCGAGGGCCGCGCCAAACGCAACGACACGGTGCTGATTCAGCTGGCGACGCCGAGCCGCGAACGCGTGGAGAGCTACCAGATCCTGCGCAACGACATCGAGCGCCAGGTCGGCCACGTCAACGGCGAGTACGCCGAGGTGGGCCATCCGGTGGTGGACTACCTGCATCGCCCGGTCCCCCGCGACGAGCTGATCGCGTTCTTCGTGGCCAGCGACGTCATGTTGGTCACCCCCCTGCGCGACGGGATGAACCTAGTGGCCAAGGAGTACGTCGCCTGCCGCAGCGATCTCGGCGGCGCGCTCGTGCTGAGCGAATTCACTGGCGCCGCCGCCGAACTCCGGCAGGCGTATCTGGTCAACCCGCACGACCTGGAAGGCGTCAAGGACACGATCGAAGCGGCGCTGAACCAGTCGCCCGAGGAGGGCCGGCGCCGGATGCGGTCGCTCCGACGGCAGGTGCTGGCCCACGACGTGGACCGCTGGGCCCGGTCTTTCCTGGACGCGCTTGCCGAATCACGGCCCCATGACGCCCGCTAGCCGCATCCGCACAACCCCATGGTGTTGCCGGCCGAACGCTGTGCTACTCAATGCATCTGTGAAGGGAAGGCCCGAAGGAAGGGCGTTGTGAAGCTCCGTCACGGGCTGGCCGCCAGCGCCGGCATCTTCTCGGCCGTTGCGATCGGGATAGCGCTGGAATCAGGTGATCCCGCGCACGCGATCGGGCCACCAGCGGATGGCAACTACACCCTCAACGAGGCCGGCGTCTCGGGAGTTACCTGGACGATCACGGCCCTGTGCGATCAGCCGTCCGGAACCCGAAACATGAACGACTATTCCGACCCAATCGTTTTCGCTTTCAACTGCGCGCTGAATGTCGTGAGTACCACGCCCGAACAGATCAGCCCCGCGGACAAACTGCAGAACTTCAGCGGCAGGGCGCGAATGTCGAGCATGCTGTGGACCTTCAAGGTGGACAAGGCGGACGGCGTGTCATGCCCCGGGGGCGGGACTGCGCCGTCCAGCGACACCTACGCCTTCAGCGATGAAACAATGAGCGGCACCCACACCACCGTGCACGGTGCCGTCTGCGGGATGCAGCCGGAGATGAAAAAGCAGCCGTTCTCGCTGCAGATGGCCGGGCCGCCGCCCAGCCCGGTCCAGCGTTACCCGTTGTACTGCAACGGCATTGCGATGTGCTACTGAGCTGCGGCGCTAATTTGCTTGCGGGCCTAGATCGGCGTGATATAGGCGATCAGCCATTGTTTGCCGACCTTCTTGAAGTCCACCCGTAACCGGCTGCCGTCGTAGAGCGGCTGGCGTGACTTGTCGGTCACGGTGCGGTTCATATACACCATGACCGATGCCGAATCCCGCTTGGCGGACATGACTCCCACCCCGACGACAATGGCCTGGACGACCACCTCGCGCTTCTTTGCCTCCGGAATGATCTGCGCGTCAGCGCTTTTCCGGAACTCCTGCCGATAGTCAGGGGTTAACAGCGGGTATGCCGCGCTGAGGCTGCGTTCCACGGTCTGGTAGTCGTAGGCAAAGACCTCGGGTATCTCCTTGGCGGCCAGGCCCGGCAGCACCGCACGCGCCGCCTGCTCACCGCGGGTCTGTACCCGGTCCCAGTAGAACCAGCCGGCCGCTGCGGACAACCCGACGAACACCGCAAGGAGTAAGTAGCCCGCGACGGCGAGCAGCCATCGCCGCCACCGCATCAATTGCCCCCGTCTGGATACTTCAGGTCGTAGCCGGTCATCCGCCCCGACTCGTCTTCGTGCACGATGACCCGCAAGCGATAAGGCATGGAGGGCTTGTTGACTCCGTCGATGTCGGCGACGGTGACGCGAACCGACACCAGCACGGATGCATTTTCGGTGACCGTGTCGATGCCTTCCAGGGCTGCCCCGTTGACCACGGCCTCCGAGGTCGCGTTGGTGGAGCGGAATAGGCCTTTGAGGTTCTCGGCGTTATTGTTGGCGCTGAGCATGCCACGCAGCGGGCCGCTGGTGCCGTTGACGAACTGGTTCACGCTTTCGTCGATGTTGTCGGGCTTGTAGCTGAACATGTTGACCACCGTCTGCGTGGCGGTGTCGACGAATCGCTGGTCACGTGCCTGCTCTGCGCTGGCGTGCCGTTGCTGGACGACCAGCAGAGCCAGGCAACCGGCCAGCGCGCCAATCGCCAGTAGCGCGGCCGCGAACGCGATCGAGCCGACCAGGACGCGGTGCGGCTGCCGGCGCGGCGGAGGCTTGATCGACTTGAGCGCCTTGGCACTTTTCGCCGGCTGCTTCGGCACGGCCGGAGCGTCGAGGAGAACCGTGGCGGCTTGGGCCGACTCGCTTTTCGCCGGGCCGGCCGGTCGGGAAGCCCGACGACGAACCCGCGGGCTTGTTGTTGGCTCGTCTGTCACGACCGGGTCCACTACATCGGCCTTGGATCAAGCATGAGGTCCACCCATCTCTCCGCGCTGGAAGCGGCGTTGGCGCCTTGGATGCCGGGCGCGAAAATACCAGTACCGCCGGCGGGGTCCACAAACGCACCGGTCATCTGGTCATAGGTGGTGTAGGCCGGACCACTGGCCTGCGGCTGCGGACCAGGCGGCGGCCCCCACGGCTTCTCCGGTCCCGGGCCCGCCGGCGGAGGATTGATGCCCTCCGGCGGCGGAGGAGGCAGCCACTTCGGATATGGAAGCTGTGGCGGAACTGGCGGTACGCCGGGCGGCTGCCACGACGTGAATGGCGGTGGCGGTCCGTTGTCGTTGGGCGGCGGCGGGGCGTACGCCGGCTGATGGTTCGGTAGCGGCCCCGGGCCCGGCACCACACCGGGCGGGGGTGGCCCCACGATGGGAATGCCCGGATCGGGTTCGGCGCCCGGCGGGATGTACGGGAACTTGTTGGGCGGCAACACGTTCAATCCGTTTGTCACCGGCGTGTCGTACGGCACCGGCGGTCCGCGCCAGGGGTTGCGGCCGACCGCCACGTAGCCCTTGGGGTCACGACACAGCTGAATCGTCGGTGCCCGTTTGCCCGGGAATTCCTGGCAGGGATAGTTGCGGGCGCCGCGCACGGTGCTGGGATCGTTCTGAGCGACCTTGCAGTACATGTCTTTCGGGAGCTCGCGCAGCGTCTCATCGGCTGGAGTGCGCATCAACGGCGGCGGCAAGAAGCCGACCGCGCACGGCGGCGGGTCGTTGAGGTCAAGTTTGAAGTCCAGCTTGGCGCCCTCGTCTTGGGGTGTGCCGCCGGCGGCCGTGATAATGGCGGCAAACAGGGCGGGCAAGACGACCAGTAGTTGTTCGATCGACTTGTGATAGATCACGCCTACCCGGCCCAGGTTGGCCAGGCTGGCTGCCAGCGCCGGAAAGGAGGGGCGGATGCCGGAGAACGCGGTGCTGGCCTCGTCCGCCGCACTCGGGGCGTTGGCCAGCGTCTCGCGAAGCTGGGGATCGGCCTGACGCAGCTCGGAGGTGAACCGCGCCAGCCCGTCAGACAGCGACTTGATGTCGGCGCCGGCACGGATCTGTGCTTGCAGGAACGCGCCGGCCTGGTCGATCAAGCGCGAGACTTGCGGATAGTCGGCGTTGGCTTGGTCGACCAACAACCGGGCGGACTGCAGTAGCCGAGCAAGCTCCGGGCCCGAGCCGTTGGCCGCGACGAACGTCTCGTGCAGCAGTTCCTTCAACCGGGTGTCGCCAAGGCTGTTGACCAGCGCCTCCGCCCGCTTCAACAGGTCGGCGACGTCCTGGCCGATCCGGGTGTTCTGCCGGTCGATGCGAGATCCGTTGTGCAGCTTTGTCGTCGCCGGGGTGCTCGGCGGCACCAGGTCGATGTATTGCTCACCGATGGCCGACACACTCTTGACGGTGGCGGTGACGTTTGACGGTATCGGAGTGCCGCTGTTCAACCGCATTTCGGCGGTGACTCCGGTGGGGTTCAGCCCCACCGACCCCACCCGGCCGACGGCGACGCCGCGATAGGTGACGTTGGCATTCTTGTAGAGGCCGCCACCCGCGACGAAGTCCGCACTCACGGCGTAGGTTCCGATACCGAACGTCGCGGGCAAGCGCAGGTAGAAGATCGCCATCAGGGTCAACGTGATCGCGGTGATCAACGCGAATATGGCCAGCTGGATCCTGATCACTCTGTTTTGCATCTGCGGCCGCCCCTTACTGTCCTGAAGCCGTGCCGGGCGGAATCTTGAACGGATCGGCGGCCTGTCCGGACAGGTTCGCCAATTCGCCGACCAAAAAGTCGGGCGGATTGAGGATCTCGTTCATGTGGGCCATGTTGGGGTCGAAATAGGCCGTGGTGAAGAACGTCTCACCGATCCGGCGCAGGGTGAGGTCGAACGTGGTGAATACGTTGAGGTAATCACCGCGTACCGCTTGCTTGATACCGAAGTTGGGGAACGGGAACGTCAGCAGCAGCTGCAGCGAGGTGACGAAGTTCTTGCGGTTGTCGTTGAGGGCTTTGACGACCGCATACAGGTCCTTGAGGTCTGCGGCGAAATCGACCTTCGTTTTCGAGAGGATGTGCGAGGATACCGTGGCCAGCCTGTTAAGCGCGGCAAAGGCGTCGACGATGTGGCCCCGGTTCTTGTTGAGCACGCGGAGCGCTTCGGGCAACGTGTCCAGCGCCCGGCCCAGGTTGTCCTTGTCGCGAGCCAGGATCGCCGAGAATCGGTTCAGTCCGTCGACTGCGTCGATGATGTCGTTGACCTGCCGATTGAGGCCTGCCGTCAGTTCGGCCAGTCTGGGCAGCAGGTCGACAAATTGGCTTTGCCGGCCTGCGACGGCCTGATACGTCTCGTCGGTGATCTCTTCCAAGGCACCGACATTGCCTTTGTTGACCACGACACCGAGCGCCGAAAGCACCTCTTCGGTGGTGGGGTAACGCCCGGTGTGGGACTCGGAGATTTTCGACCCGTCGGTCAGTCTGCCGACTTCCGGGTTGTCCTTGGGGCGAGCCAAGTCGATGTGCATCGAACCCAGCAGCGACGTCTGAGCGACCGTCGCCGTCGCGTTGGCCGGGAGCACGACGTTCTTGTCCAACGACAATTTGACTGCGGCATAGAACGTTCCGTCTGCCCGTTGCTCGGCGGTGATGCCCGAGACGCTGCCCACGGTCACGTCGTCGACCATCACGGGTGAGTTCTGCGGCAGGGTCGCCGCGTCGGGCAACTCGACCGTGATCGAGTAGGCGCCACTGCCATGCCCCGCGGTGCCGGGCATCGCCAAAGAGTTCAGCCCGCTGAATTGGCAACCTGCGAGCAATGCGCTACCCATGGCTAATGCGCTGCCGCGCAACCACATTCGTTTCATCCTCCGCCCCCCTGAGCAGCCGGCGGCGGGGTCGTAGAAGGTTGGCCCGGCGGTGGGCCCGGTAGCGGCCCGAAGGCGCTCGCAGGACCCGGTCCGGTGGCGGCACCAGGGCTGGCACCGGCCGGCGCCGGACCGGGAAGAGGCCCCGTCTGCGGAGCGGTCGGAACAAGCAGCGCCTGCAGATCCGCCGGGTTTTGGGCGGCCGGCGGCGTCTGGGCGCCTTTGGCCGGGATCCAGGTGAGCTGCGGGATCGGCGTGGCCGCCTTGGCCTGGGTGGCCGGGGTGTCGTAGATGATCTGACCCTTATAGGCCGTGATCGTGTTGAGCGGGTGGAACATCACCGGCGGATAGTTCACGGCGAGCCGTCGCAGCACCGGCCCCAGCCGCTCCCGGCAGAGTTCGGCGCGCCGGAAATAGTCGGGCGCGCTTGGCCCGGCGGCGGTTTCGAAGGACCCGCCGCAGATGAACTGCACGGGATTGGCGAATTCCGGTATCGACAACAGACCATTGAGCGTGCCCTGTGCGGGGTCATAGATGTTGTAGAAGTTGGCGATACCGGGGCCGGCGACGTGCAGCACTTGCTCGATGTTGTCGCTCTGGTCACTCAAAGTCTTGGCGAAATCGTTGAGGTTGTTGACCGTATCGATCAGCGTCGAGTTGTTTTCGTGCAGGAACCCTCGGATATCGGACAGTGCTTTGTTGAGCGTGCCCAGGGTGTTGTCGAGATGCCGTGAGCTGTCGGCCAGCACCTGGGACACCGAAGCGACATTTCCGGCGAATTGAACGATTTGTTCGTTGCTGTCCGACAGCGCGTTGACCAGAACCTGCAGGTTCTTGACGGTGCCGAAAATGTCGCCGCGGGAATCCCCCAGCCGCCCGGCGGCTTGGGAAAGCTCGCGCAAGGCGTTGTGGAACGACTCGCCGTTGCCGTTGAGCGTGTCCGCCGCCTGGTTGATCGCCCTACCCAGTGGTCCCTGCATTGATGCAGTCGTGGGACCAAGCTGGACGGCCAGTTGAGTCAGCGCCTCTTTGACCTCGTCCCATTCCACCGGAACCGCGGTGCGGCCCAGGCTGATGCTTCCGCCGTCGGGCAGCAGCGCCCCGCCGGCGTATGCCGGAGTCAGCTGGATGAACCGCGCGGACACCAGGTTTGGTGACACGATGATGGCCTGCGCGTCCTTCGGGATCTTCACGTCCTTGGACACCGACATGGTGATCTTGACGTCGGAGGGCCGCGGTTCGATGGTGTCGACCTGCCCTACCGGGACCCCGAGGATGCGGACCTGGTCGCCGGGATAAAGCCCGACGGCAGAAGTGAAGTAGCCGACGACGCTTCGGGTGTTGCCCGTCGACGACAACACGTACCCGCCGCCCACCAACACCGCGACCAGCGCGATGGCGGTGGCGTAGCGCAGCCCGCGGCTGCCGGCGATCCGCTTCGTCATGGCGACTCGATCATGGTGACTTCGGCCTGATGATCCAGCGTTCCTGAATCAAGCCGCGCAGGTAGTCGGCGAGGCTCGCCGGCAATTTACCCGGCTGGTAGAAGAAGTCGAACATCGTCGCCAACAGCGGCGCAGGGATGACGCTGTAGACGTTGACGTTGAATCCGGGACCGGACCCAACCACCTCGCCCAGCTCGGTGGCATAGGTCGGTAGCCGTTTGAGGGCTTCGGTGATGTAGTCGTGGCGCTCATTGAGGTTGGCCAGCACCAGGTTCAGCTTGCTCAGTGCCGGGCCGAACTCCTTGCGGTTGTCGGCGACGAAACCGGAAATCTGCTCCGAAAGACCTTGGATCCCTGAGATCAATTGCCCCAGCGCGGCACGCCGCTCGTCGAGCGCCGCGAACAACTCGTTACCGTCGTCGACCAACTTGTTGACCTGGTCGGCGCGCTGGGCCACCACATTCGTCACCGACTTCGCATGCGCCAGCAGGCTTTGCAGCGCCTCGTCACGGCGATTCAAGGTGCGCGATAAGGACGTCACACCGTCGAGTGCGCCCCGCAGCTCCGGGGTGGCGTCACGCAGTGTGTCGGTCAGCACGTTCAAGGCCTGCTCGAATTGCGGCTTGTTCAAATTGGTCGCGTTTTGCCCGAGGTCCTCGAGCGCGCCGGCGAGCGTGTACGGCGTGGTGGTGCGGCTGACCGGGATGGTGGTCGCCCTGCCGGCGCCGGCCGGGGTCACCGCGATGGAACGCTCACCGAGGATGGTGTCGGTTCGGATTGCGGCCAGCGACTGGTCGCCCACCACGACATGCCGGTCCACGCTGAAACTAATCTTGGCGCTGTCTCCCGCCAGGCTCACCGACGTCACCTTGCCGACCTTCAAGCCCGACACGTAGACCGAGTTGCCGGGACTGATGCCGCCGGCGTCGCTGAAGTAGGCATCGTAAATTTTTCCCTGAGGCCAGAACGGTAAGTTCGCGTAGCCGAAGGCGATGAGCACCACACAGACCACCAGCACCACGCCGACGATGCCGGTGCGCAGTGGATCGCGTTCACGCTTTGCATCACTTGACAAAAGTGCACCTCCCCTTGCTGGGATCCACTGGGCCCCCGAGCGGCAGCAGGATGTCGCTGCCAGCCGGACCGTTGATCTTGATGGTCACGGAACAGAAGTAGACGTTGAAGAAGGACCCGTAGGCGCCCAGCGCGGCCAGCCGCAGGTAGTCCTCGCCCAGCTGCTCGACGTCGTTGTTGACCTCGACTTTGCGATCGTCCAGCTCGGTGGCCAGCGGCCGGGCGTTTTCCAGGATGCCTTGCAACGGGCGCCGCGAATTCTGTAGCAGCTCGGTCAGATCCGTCGTCGTTGAGGCCAGCGGCGGGATGGCACCGGCGATGTCGTCTTTGTTCTCGGCCAGTCCGCTGATCAATTGCTGCAACTGGTCAACGCTGGCCGAGAATTGCGCGCTGCGCTGGTCAACGGTCCCCAGCACCGAGTTGAGGTTGTTGATCACGTCGCCGATGAGCTGGTCGCGTTGGCCCAGCGCCGCCGAAAACGCGCTGGTGTCCGCCAGGACGTTCGACAACGCCCCGCCCTGACCCTGCAACAATTCGATGACGGCGCTACTGATGGTGTTGACCTTGTCGGCGTCAAGACCCTTGAGCACCGGCCGCAGTCCACCGAGTAGCGCATCGAGATCCAGCGCAGGCTGGGTGTGTTCGGCGTTGATCGTCCCGCCCGGCGGCAGCTTGCGCAATTCCCCGGGGCCGGATGTAATTTCGAGGTACCGGTCACCAACCAGGTTCTCGTAGCGGATCACCGCACGGGTGGACGAATAAAGCGTGTAGCGCTGATCAACTCCGAATGTCACGTCGATTGCGTTGTTCGGATTCAGCTTCACGCCCGACACCGCACCAACCGGCACTCCGGCAATACGTACCTTCTGACCGGCCTTCAGCCGTGAGACATTGGTAAACGTTGCGTGGTAAATACTTTCGGGACCGAACCGGAAGTCACCGAAGATCACCACCAGTCCCGCGGACACCAGCAGCATCGCCACCGCAAAGATGCTGACCTTGATCACTATCGAGCGGTGCGATGGCCTTCCCCCGGCGGCCATCAGAAGTCGTCCCGTTCCGCGAATGCGCCGTGGAACAGGAACTGCAGCGTCGAGGGCGCGTCAAACTGCAATTCGGTGAATGGCTCGTACGGAATATTCGCATTGTCAGTCACCAGGAATGGGGCTCGATAGAACGACCCGCCCGTCTGCTTGGTCGGAATGTCGGGCAATCCCCGGCAGTTCGGTCCTCCGGAAGCGTTGACGATCGGCAGGGACTCGGGGTAGGTGTACGAGGGCGCGCCCAACACGAAGCTCGACGACGTGAACAGACCCGCTTTGCGGACCCCGATCAACGGGGCAGACTCCTTGACACCCCGGCCGATACCCGCGAACAGGCAGCCGAACTCCGGTGAATAGTCAGAAGCCACCTTGAGCGGAGCCCGCAGCCGGTTGATGGCATCGATCAAATTCTGTTCGGCCGGCTCCAACGTTTCATAGGCGTTGTTGGCCAGGCCGATGGTGGCCAGCAGGGTGTCGTTGAGGTTGTTCTGCTGGTCGACAACGGTCTTGTTGATCGTCGGCAGGTTGTCGATAACAGTGGTCAAATCGGGTGCGGCATCGGCATAGACATTGGTGACGACCGCTGTCTTGCCGAAGTCCTCCTGCAATGCTGGAAGCTTCGGGTTGGTTTGGCGCGTCAAGGTATTCAATCCCGACAAAATGCCGCCGAAGTCGTCGCCGTGGCCGCGCAACCCTTCCGACAGCGCGCTCAGCGTCCCGTTCAACTCCACCGGGTCGACCTTGTGCAGCAGGTCAATCAGCGACTGGAACAAGGTGTTGACTTCGAGCTGCACCGCGGAGGCCGCGACGTGCGCGTCCGGGCGCAAGGAGACCGGTGAAGGCGTTTGGGGCGGAATGAATTCCACCGACTTTACGCCGAAGATGGTGTTGCCCGCGATGTGCACCGTTGCGTTGGAGGGGATGAAGTGCATGTCGTCGCTGTTGATGGCCAGCGTCAGCCGGGCCTGCTCACCGGTGTAATCGATCGCCTTGACCTTGCCGATCTGGATCCCGCGGTATTTGACCTTGGCGTCCTTCTCCATCACCAGCCCGGCGCGCGGCGCCGAGACGGTGACGGTGTCGACCGAGGCGAAAGCCGCTGTGTAGGAAAGGTAAGTCACTGCCGCGAACGCCAGCATCAGTCCGGCCAGCAGCGCCGCTGCCAGCCGGACCGTTGTGCGTCGCGATCCTGTGTCTGCCATGTCCTTTAAGCGGTCCGATTAGCCGGAGAGGTTGAAGTTACCGGATGCGCCGTAAACAGCCAGCGAGATGAACAAAGTTATGACGACCACGACGATCAGCGAGGTGCGCACGGCCTGGCCGACGGCGATTCCGACGCCGACGGGACCGCCGCTGGCGTTGTAGCCGTAGTAGGTATGGACCAGCATCACGGCAATGGACATCACGATGGCCTGCAGGAACGACCACAACAGGTCAGACGGTGTAAGGAAGGTATTGAAGTAGTGGTCGTAAAGGCCTTTGGATTGTCCGTTGATGTAGACCGTGGTGAACCGAGCGGCAAAAAATGCGGCCAGCACCGACAGCGAATACAGCGGAATGATGGCAATCAGCCCGGCTATCAGCCGGGTTGACACGAGATAAGACACCGAGTGCACCGCCATGCACTCGACCGCGTCGATCTCCTCGGACACCCGCATGGCGCCCAGCTGGGCGGTGGCGCCGGCCCCGATGGTGGCCGCCAGGGCGATACCCGCGATGACTGGCGCCACCACGCGGACGTTCAGGAACGCCGACAGGAAGCCGGTCAGGGCCTCGATGCCGATGTTTCCCAGCGACGAGTAGCCCTGCACGGCGATGACACCACCGGACGCCAGCGTCAAGAAGGCCGCGACGCCGACCGTCCCGCCGATCATGATGAGGGCCCCTGCACCGAGCGTCATCTCGGCGATGTTGCGCATCGTCTCTTTGCGGTAGCGGGTGAGCGCGTTGGGAACGTAGCGCAGGGTTTGGCCGTAGAACAACGCCTGCTCGCCGAAGTCGTCCACCGGCCCTTGCAGCCTCGATGCGAGGTTGCGCAGCCGGTAGGTGACGTCGTAGCTCATCTGCCGCTCATTTCGCCGTGATCCGTACGCCGATTGCGGTCATCACGACGTTGATGACGAACAGGCAGATGAACGCGTAGACCACGGTTTCATTGACCGCATTACCGACGCCTTTGGGGCCACCCTTGACGGTCAGCCCGCGGTAGCAGCCCACGAGCCCGGCCATCACGCCGAACAGCAACGCTTTCACTTCGGCCAGCACCAATTCCCGCAGCCCGGTCAGCACGGTCAGTCCGTTGATGAAGGCGCCGGGGTTGACCCCCTGCAGGAAGACGGAGAACGCGTAGCCACCGGATAGCCCGATGGCGCACACCAATCCGTTGAGCAGCAGGGCGACCACGGTGGACGCCAGCACCCGGGGTACCACGAGCCGGTGGATCGGGTCGATGCCGAGCACCCGCATGGCGTCGATTTCTTCCCGGATGGTCCGGGCGCCGAGGTCGGCGCAGATGGCGGTGGCGCCGGCGCCCGCCACCACCAGCACGGTCACCACGGGCCCCAGTTGGGTGATGGTGCCGAATGCCGTTCCGGCGCCGGACAAGTCAGCGGCTCCGATCTCGCGCAGCAAGATATTGAGGGTGAATGCCACCAGCACGGTGAACGGGATGGAGACCAGCAGTGTCGGGACCAACGACACTCGAGCGATCATCCACGTCTGATCCAGGAACTCGCCGAATTGGAACGGCCGGCGAAAAGTCTCGCGGCCGGTGTCGATCATCATTTCGAAGAATCCGCCGACAGCACGCGCGGGGACTGCAAGTTGCTGAATCAGCTTCGTCCCCCTCGCTGCTCGCGGCGAAGCCTGTGTGTTGGCTTTGCGCGCTGTTCTGTCGCACGTCGGCTCGGTGTGAGCCGGATCTTATTAACTCAGAACGAGTTCACCGATGTCAATGAAAGCGATTTCTCGTCAAAACCGTTAATTTGCAACGTCAAGACCACCGAAGTGGCAAGTTTCTGACACGTGTTCTACACCTCAATTTCCCACTGTTAAGTGCCCCCATGGGCTTATTGCTCCATCAGGCCGACGGCGGAAAAGTTCCGCTCCGGATCGCGACCAGCAAAATATTCCTGCAGCGTTGCGCTCAGTTGCGCAGGCTCCCATGCCGGTCCATCGGCACGGAATTTGTGCTCGGCGGTCGGCGCCGAAACCAGTGTCACCGCAGGGCCGTAAACAATGAACACCTGCCCGTTGACTTCCGCGGCGGCCGGCGATGACAAGAACTTGACCAGACTGACCACATGTTCGGGCGATAACGGGTCGATCTCGCCCTCCGCGACCTCTGGGCCGGGACCGAAGACGTCGGCCGTCATGGCGGTGCGGGCGCGCGGACAAATGGCGTTGGCGCACACTCCGTAGCGACCGAGCGCCCGCGCGGCCGACAGCGTCAGTGCGATGATGCCCGCCTTGGCGGCACCGTAGTTGGCCTGGCCGACCGGGCCTGCCAGCCCCGCCTCCGACGAGGTGTTGACGAGGCGGCCGAAGATTGTTCCACCCGAATTCTTGGCTTTGGAGCGCCAGTAGGTGGCCGCGTTGCGCGTCAGCAGGAAGTGGCCGCGCAAGTGCACGGCGATGACGAGATCCCATTCCTCGTCGGTCATGTTGAACAGCATCCGGTCGCGGGTGATCCCCGCGTTGTTGACCACGATGTCCAGCCCACCCAGGCCGTCGGCCTGCGCGACCAGTTCGTCGGCGGTCGAGCGCTCGCTGACGTCGCCGGCGACCGCCACGGCCTTGGAGCCGGCCGCGTTGATCTCGTCGATGACATCGGAGGCATCCAAGGCGGCGGCGATGTCGTTGACCACGACGGTGGCGCCGAGCTGCGCCAAACCGAGCGCCTCCGCCCGTCCCAGTCCCGCGGCCGCACCGGTCACCACCGCGACCTTGCCGGATAGGTCGGTCGCGTTCATGCTGGTAGTCAATTTATGAATACCTCTAGTTTCGGGTGACGCACTTCGGGCTCGGATTAGTCGCCGCGCAGCAGCGCGGCGCGCGGGCACTCCGCGATTGCCTGCTCGGCCAGTTGCTCGCGATCGGGCGGAATCGGGTCAAGCTTCACGACGGCATAATCCTCGTCGTCCAGGTCGAAGATGTCTGGCGCGATACCCAGGCACACTGCGTTACCTTCGCACCGGTCACGGTCCACGATCACCCGCACAGCATCCTCCTTGAAACTGGCTTTCAATCTTCGCCCACGTCCCCACCAGTATGTAGGTCCACCATAGGGGCCCCAATACCTCCGGGGAAACGGTCGCTGGATTCCAAGACTAGAACGTGTTACAACCTCCGAAGAGAACGGGTAGTCGTAGCCCGAGTAACGTCGGTTGATCGAGGCGTGTCAGGTTAACAAAGGACGGCTGGAATGCGCATCAGTTACACCCCGGAACAGGAGGAGCTGCGTCGCGAACTGCGGTCGTACTTCACCACGCTTGTGACGCCGGAGCGCCGTGAGGCCCTGAGCTCGATCGGGGGCGAAATCGGCGTCGGCAACGTCTACCGCGAGACGGTCGCGCAAATGGGCAAGGACGGGTGGCTGACCCTGAGCTGGCCGAAGGAGTACGGCGGCCAGGACCGCTCCCCGATGGACTCGCTAATCTTCGCCGATGAAGCGGCCATCGCCGGTGCACCGGTGCCCTTCCTGACCATCAACAGCGTTGCCCCGACCATCATGGCCTTCGGCACCGACGAGCAGAAGAAGTTCTTCCTGCCCAGGATCGCGGCCGGGGACTTGCACTTCTCCATCGGCTACTCCGAGCCCGGCGCCGGCACCGACCTGGCCAATCTGCGCACCACCGCGGTGCGCGACGGTGACGACTACATCGTGAACGGCCAAAAGATGTGGACGAGCTTGATCCAGTACGCCGACTACGTCTGGTTGGCGGTGCGCACCAACGCCGAGGCCAAGAAGCATCGCGGCATCTCGGTACTGATCGTGCCCACCACCGCCGACGGCTTCTCCTGGACACCCGTGCATACCATGGCCGGTCCCGACACCAGCGCCACCTATTACTCCGATGTGCGGGTGCCGGTGACCAATCGGGTCGGTGAAGAGAACGGCGGCTGGAAGCTGGTGACCAACCAGCTCAACCACGAGCGCGTTGCCCTGGTGTCGTCGGCACCTATCTTCGTGGCTCTCCGCGAGGTCCGGGAATGGGCGCAGCACACCAAGGACCCGAGCGGCGCCCGGCTCATCGACTCCGAGTGGGTGCAGCTCAACCTGGCCCGGGTGCACGCCAAAGCCGAAGTGTTGAAGTTGATCAATTGGGAGCTGGCTTCGGCGGACGGTGACTCGTTGGGTCCGGCGGACGCCTCGGCCGCGAAGGTGTACGGCACCGAGCTGGCCACCGAGGCCTACCGGCTGCTGATGGAGGTGCTGGGTACCGCGGCGACGGTGCGCCAGCATTCCCCGGGCGCGCTGTTGCGCGGCCGGGTCGAGCGCATGCACCGGGCCTGCCTGATCCTGACGTTCGGTGGCGGCACCAACGAAGTGCAACGCGACATCATCGGGATGGTCGCCCTAGGCCTGCCCCGCAACCGCTGAGCCCCCTAAGGACGGATATCGATGGACTTTTCGACAACCGAAGCGGCGAATGATCTCGGCGGCCTGGTCGACACGATCGTGGGTTCGGTGTGCACCCCGGAGCACCAGCGTGAGCTTGACAAGCTCGACCAACGATTCGACCGCGCGCTGTGGGGCAAGCTCATCGACGCCGGCATCCTGACCAGCGCCTCGGCCACCTCAGTGGGCGGCGACGGATTCGGGGTGCTCGAGCAGATCGCCATCCTGGTGGCGCTGGGTCACCAGCTGGCCGCCGTGCCGTACCTGGACTCGGTGATGCTCGCCGCCGGTGCGTTGGCCCGCTTCGGGACCGAAGAGTTGCAGCAGGATTGGGCCGCCCCAGCAGTCAGCGGCGAGAAGATCCTGACCGTCGCACTGCTCGGCGAGATGGGTGAGGGACCGGTGCAGGCCATCCGCGCGGGTGACGGCTACCGCCTCACCGGCACGCGCACCCAGGTCGGGTTCGCGCCGGCCGCCGACGCCTTCCTGGTGCCGGCCGAGACCGATTCGGGCACCGGCGTTTTCGTGGTCGCTGCGGACGACCCCGATGTTACGGTGACATCGATGCAGACGACCGGCCTGGGCAGCGTCGGGCACCTGGCGCTGGACGGCACGCAGCTGGACGGCACCCGGATGGTCGGCGGCGCGGAGGTCGTAGTCTGGCTCGAAACGCTCAACGCCTTGGGCCGCAGCGCCTTCCAGCTAGGTGTGCTCGAACGCGGACTGCAGCTTACCGCCGAGTACGCCCGGGAGCGGGAGCAATTCGATCGCCCGATCGGCAGCTTCCAGGCGGTGTCACAGCGGCTGGCCGACGGTTACATCGACGTCAAGGGATTGCGGCTCACGCTCACCCAGGCGGCCTGGCGAGTTTCCGAGGATTGCCCCGCTGACATCGATGTGGCCAGCGCGGCGTTCTGGGCGGCCGACGCCGGACACCGGGTGGCGCACACCATCGTGCACGTGCATGGCGGCGTGGGCGTCGACACCGATCACCCGGTGCACCGCTATTTCTTGGCCGCCAAAGAGGCCGAGTTTGCATTGGGCGGTGCCACCGGTCAGCTGCGCCGGATCGGCCGTGAGCTGGCGGAGACTCCCGCCTAGCCAGGTCGTTGATCCCGGCTGTGATCCCCGCTGACCTCACCGTCACCAAACTGCTGGTGCCGCTGGCCGAGGTCGACGACCGCGGTGTCTACTTCGAGGACTCGTTCACCAGCTGGCGTGATCATGTGCGCCACGGTGCCGCGGTTGCCGCGGCACTGCGTGGGCGCCTCGACCCGGCACGGCCGCCGCACGTCGGCGTGCTGCTGGAGAACACCCCGTTCTTCTCGGCGATGCTGGTGGCGGCCGGAATGTCGGGGATCGTGCCGGTAGGGCTCAACCCGGTGCGTCGCGGCGCGGCGCTGGCGCGCGACATCGTCAGGGCCGACTGCCAATTGGTGCTGGCTGAATCGAAATCGGCTGAAACACTGGACGATATCGAGCACGTGAATGTCGATACCGCCCAGTGGGCTTGCGAGTTAGACGCCTATCGGGACGCCGAGCCGTCGTTTCAGTCCGCCTCGCCCACCGACCTCTTCATGCTGATCTTCACGTCTGGCACCAGCGGCGAGCCGAAAGCGGTGAAGTGTAGCCACGGCAAGGTTGCGATCGCGGGCGTGACCATGACGCAGCGATTCGATCTCACCCCCGATGACGTCTGCTATGTGTCGATGCCGTTGTTCCATTCCAACGCGCTGTTGGTGGGCTGGGCGGTCGCGGCGGCATGTCAGGGCTCAATGGCGTTGCGGCGCAAGTTCTCTGCATCGAACTTCCTGAGCGATGTCCGCCGCTACGGCGCCACCTATGCCAACTACGTGGGCAAACCGTTGTCCTATGTGCTGGCCACGCCGGAGCGGCCCGACGATGCGGACAACCCGCTGCGGGCGGTATACGGCAATGAGGGCGTAGCCGGGGACATCGAGCGCTTCGGCCGCCGGTTCGGGTGTGTCGTGCAAGACGGGTTCGGCTCCACCGAGGGCGGTGTGGCGATCGCGCGTACGCCGGACACCCCGGTGGGCGCGTTGGGTCCGCTGCCCGACGGGGTGGAAATCGTCGACCCAGACACCGGTGAACCATGTCCCCCCGGCGTGGTCGGCGAGCTGGTGAACACCGCGGGGCCGGGCCGCTTCGAGGGTTACTACAACGATGAAGAGGCCGAGGCAGAGCGGATGGCAGGCGGGGTGTACCACACCGGTGATCTCGCCTATCGCGATGACGCCGGCTATGCGTATTTTGCTGGGCGCCTTGGCGATTGGATGCGGGTCGACGGCGAAAACCTGGGCGCGGCCCCGATCGAGCGGGTACTGCTGCGCCACCCCGATGTCATGGAGGTGGCGGTGTACGCGGTGCCCGATCCGGTGGTCGGTGACCAGGTGATGGCCGCGTTGGTGATGGCCCCGGGCACCGAGTTCGATGCCGGGAGGTTCCGCGCCTTCCTGGCCGAGCAGCCCGACCTGGGACCCAAGCAGTGGCCGTCGTACGTGCGGGTCAGCGCTGAGCTGCCACGGACGATGACGTTTAAGGTGCTCAAGCGTCAGTTGTCGGCACAAGGTGTCGACTGCGAAGATTCGGTATGGCAAATCCGCCGCTAGCCACATGACGTCCCGGCCTCTCGAGCTTGCGCTTGAAGCAAGCTTCGAAAAGCTCGCCGCCGCGGTCCCGGCAGATGTCGGTCTCGCAATCGCGCGTCCCGACCGAAGCTACGCACTGGGACGCTGGTGGTCCGGCGTCGGCTGGTCGACGATCAAAGTGCCGTTGGCGATCGCGGCGTTGCGCAACGACCGGCCACGCGCCTGGGACCTGGCCGTCAAAGCCATCACCGAATCCGACAACCACGCGTCCGAGCAGTTGTGGTCGCAACTGGGCAATCCCCCGGACGCGGCGCGGCAGGTGCAAGCCGTCATCGCCGAGTGCGGTGACGCCGCCACGGTAGTCGAATCTCGCCGGCTGCGGCGGGGTTTCACCGCATTCGGCCAGACGCAATGGACCCTGAACCGTCAGGCGCAATTTGCCGCGCAGCTACCAGCGATACCTGACGCGGCCGAAGTCATCGACATGATGCAGCACCTCACCGCCGGCCAGCAATGGGGACTGGCCGCCAAAGGTATTGCAGCGAAAGGAGGTTGGGGGCCGGGCAGGCATGGCGAATACCTGGTCCGGCAATTCGGGATGGTCGCCACACAGTCCGGGTACTGGGGCGTGGCGCTGGCGGCGGAATCTCACGACGGCGTGTTCAAGACGGGAGTCGAGGTAGTCAATGCACTCGCGGACTGGCTCGTCAGCCGACTTCCCGGGCTAGCCCGTTATTGACGGCACGACGGCGTCGATCAGGTGCGGGCCGGGTTCGGCGAACGCTGCATGCAGCGCGTCGGCGAGCTCCTCGGCAGTGGTGACGCGGCGCGCGGGAACTCCCATACCCTCGCTGATCTTGACGAAATCCATTGTCGGGCGCGACAAGTCAAGCAGGTCGAGCGCCTTCGGACCGGGAGCGGAGCCGGCGCCGACACGCGCGAGCTCGATCCGCAGGATGTCGTAGGCGCTGTTGTCGTACAGCACGGTGGTCACATTGAGGTTTTCCCGCGCCTGGGTCCACAACCCGGAAATGGTGTACATCGCCGACCCGTCGGATTCCAGGCACAGCACCGGGCGATCCGGAGCCGCCACCGCGGCACCGACGGCGGCCGGAATGCCGTACCCGATGGCCCCGCCGGTCAGCGTGAGCCAGTCGTGGGCCGGTGCGCCGGCAGTGGCCGCGGCGAGCAGCACCCCGGAGGTGTTGGACTCGTCCACGACGATCGCCCCTTCCGGCAACAGCGCCCCGATCACATCGGCCGCGGACGCGGACGTCAAAGCCCCGGTCGGCAGCGCCGGCCGCGCCAAGGCCGCCACCGGCGCCACGGTCCCGGGCGCTACCTCGTCGGCTAATGCGGCGAGCGCAGCGGCAGCACCACTGTGCTCGGCGAGGACGTGTACCTGGCAGCCCGTCGGGACCAGGTCGCTGGGCATGCCCGGGTAGGCGAAGAACGACACCGGCGACTTGGCGCCGGCCAGCACCAGATGCTTGGCGCCGTCGAGCTGGGCCGTCGCGGCTTCGGCGAAGTAGGCGAGCCGCTCGACCGCGGGAATGCCTGCGCCGCGCTCCAGCCGCGCAGGGAATGTCTCAGACAACAGACGGGCCCCGGTCGCCTGGGCGATCCGTGCCGCCGCCGTCAAGCCCAACCCGCGGGTGGCGCCTCCGCCGACGAGGATGACGGTGGGTTCCCCGGATCGCAGTACCTCCAGCACCTGCGGCGAAAGCAGCGGATCGGCACTCGGCGGCTGCGCCCGCACGGGCGGGGAAGGCTCGGCACCGTCGGACCACGACACGTCGGCGGGCAGGATCAGTGTCGAAATGTGCGAACCGGACCGGCTGGCGGTGATGGCTTCGGCGGCGTCGGCCGCGACATCGGCGGTGTGTTCCGTGCGGCGTACCCACCCGGAGACCGTCCCGGCGAGTGCGTCGATGTCGGATTCCAATGGGGCGTCGTACTTTTTGTGATACGTGGCGTGGTCACCGACGACCACCACCATCGGCACCCGGGCGCGCCGCGCGTTGTGCAGGTTGGCCAGCCCGTTGCCCAGTCCAGGACCCAGGTGCAGCAGCACCGCCGCCGGACGATCGGCGATGCGCGCATATCCGTCGGCCGCGCCGGTGGCGACGCCCTCGAAGAGAACCAGCACGCCCCGCATTTGCGGGACGGTGTCCAGGGCGGCCACGAAATGCATTTCCGACGTCCCCGGGTTGGCGAAGCACACGTCGACGCCGCCGTCGACCAGGGTGTTGATCAAAGCCAGGGCACCGTTCACGAATTCACCTTTCGTTCCAGCCTGAACACCCGCTCGGCGTTAGCGTGCAAGAAGCAGTGGCGCGCGTCGTCGGGTAGTCCCAGTTCGTCGAGTCCCGCCAACGCGTGCGGGTGCGCGATCATCGGGTAGTTGGTGCCGAACAAGACTTTACGTTGTCCGGTACCGGTTTTCATGAACCGGATGAGCTCCTCGGGCAGCCGTTTGAGGGTGTAAGCCGAGGTGTCGATGTAGACGTTCTCGTGCTTGCGGGCGACGGCCACCATCTCTTCTGTCCACGGGTAACCGACGTGGCCACATACGATCACCAGTTCGGGGAAGTCGAGGGCGACCTGGTCGATGTAGGGAATCGGCCGGCCCGTCTCCGACGGCCGCAGCGGGCCGGTGTGACCGACCTGGGTGCAAAACGGCACACCGGCCTCGACGCACTCGGCGAAGAGCGGATAGTAGCGGCGATCGGTGGGCGGTGCATTCCACAGCCAGGGCACCACCCGCAGACCCACGAATCCACCATCACCCAGCCGGCGGCGCAACTCCCGCACGGCTTGCATCGGGCGGTCGAGGTCGACGGTGGCCAGACCGGCGAACCGCTTGGGATGCAAGCTGATCCACTCGGCGACTTCGTCGTTGGAGATCAGATCCTGGCCGCCCGGACCGCGCCAGGCGCTGAGCAGTCCGAACTGAACATTGGCCGCGTCCATCATTGCGATGGTGGCTTCGATCGGGACTTCGGCGGCCGGCAGGGAACCGCCGGTCCAGCGTCGCAGCGACGCCAACATGTCGCTGCGCAGGAACCGCACAGTCGGGTGCTGCATCCACACATCGATCGTCATCGCACTGAAGACTGTAGGCCTACGCGGCTAGCGCGGCGCGAGCGGCGGCACCGGTCTGCTGTGCGTACCCGCCGCCGAAAAGCACCACGTGCGCCAGCAGCGGGAACAGCTGGTGCAGCCCGACGCGGTCGCGCCAGCCGGGCTTCAGCGACCGCACCCGCTGGTAGCCGTTGACCACGTCGTCGTAGTGCGGGCAGCCGAACAGCGCGAGCATCGCAAGGTCGGTCTCGCGGTGGCCGGCGTGCGCGGCGGGATCGATCAGCACCACCCCGTCGAAAGTCCACATGACGTTGCCGCTCCACAGATCGCCGTGCAGCCGCGCCGGCGGGTCGTCGTCGTCGAAATCTCCGGCGCGGCAGCGTGCCATGACGGACTCGATCACGGCGCGGGTCGGGGCGTCGAGCCGCGCCGCCGCCCGCTCGGCCATCGGAGCCAGCCGCTCGTCGGCGTAGAAGTCGCCCCAGCGCCGGTGCCGCCGCAGCGACAGCGGCAACGGCTTCGACAACGGGCCGAAAAACCCCGGGCCGTCCCATCCGTCGGGCCCGGCGCCGAACGCCGGGGCGCCCGCCTCGTGCGTGACGGCCAGTCGGCGGCCGAATACCTGCGCCGCCTCGCGGGTCGCCGGCACCGAATCAAGCCGCCGCAACGCCAGGCTGGTCCCGTCGACCGAGACGACCTGCGCGCACGGCACACCCCCGTCGACTTTCGACAGCCAGCGCAAGCCTGCGGCTTCCCAGGCGAAGTAACCGTCCGGCGCGTCGGGGTGCCGCTTGACGAAGTCGCTCACGCGGTCACGTGTGCGGAATGCACCTCGTCGGCGGGCCGCGCCTCGGTTTGTTCCTTGGCCCACCGGTAATCGGGTTTGCCGGCCGGCGAACGCTTCACCTCGTCGACCAGCCAGAGGCTGCGCGGGACTTTGTACCCCGCGATCTCGGAGCGCACGAAGCGGTCCAGTTCGGCCAGCGACGGCCGCACACCTGGCCGGGACTGGACCACGGCGGCGACATGCTGGCCGTAACGGGGGTCGGGCACGCCGACCACCAACGCGTCGAAGACGTCGGGATGGCCTTTGAGCGCCGCCTCGACCTCCTCGGGATAGATCTTCTCCCCGCCACTGTTGATCGACACCGAGCCGCGGCCCAGCATCGTGACGGTACCGTCCTCCTCCACCAGCGCGTAGTCGCCGGGTATTGCGTAGCGCACGCCGTTGAAGGTCTTGAACGTCTCGGCGGTCTTCTTCTCGTCCTTGTAGTAGCCAACCGGAACGTTGCCCTTCTTGGCGATCAAGCCGCGCACCCCCGAGCCGGGCTCCACCTCGTTGCCGTGCTCGTCGAGCACCACGGTGCGGTGGTCGATCGTCACTCGCGGGCCACCGCTGTGCGGTGCGTCTTTGGCGACGATGCTGGTGCCGCCGAATCCGGTCTCCGAGGAGCCGATGGAATCGGTGATGACCCGGTTGGGCAGCAGCTCCAGCAGCCGCTCCTTGATGCTCGGCGAGAACAGCGCCGCGGTGCTGGCCAGCAAGAACAGCGACGAGAGGTCGTAATCGTGATCGGTGTCCAGCGCATCCAGCAACGGTCGCGCCATGGCATCGCCGGTGAAGAACAGCAGATTCACCTTGTGTTCGTGAATCGTGCGCCACACCTCTTCGGCGTTGAATTCCGCTGCCAGCACGGTGGTTTGACCCGAGAAGATCGACATCCAGGTGGCCGACTGGGTGGCGCCGTGGATCATCGGCGGGATCGGGTAGCGAATCATCGGCGGATTGGCGGCGGCCGCCTTGGCCAGGTCGTACTCGTCCTTCACGAATTCGCCTGTGGCAAAGTCTGTTCCACCGAATAGCACGCGGTAGATGTCCTCGTGGCGCCACATCACGCCCTTCGGAAAGCCGGTGGTGCCGCCGGTGTAGAGCAGGTAAATGTCGTCGGCACTGCGCTCGCCGAAGTCGCGCTCGGGGGAGCCCTGCGCGATCGCGGAGTAGAACTCGACACCGCCGTAGCGCTGGAAGTCCTTGTCGCTGCCGTCCTCGATCACAAGGATCGTCTTGACGTTGGGCGTGTCCGGCAGGACGTTGGCCACCCGGTCGGCGTACTGGCGTTCGTGGACCAGCGCGACCATGTCGGAGTTCTCGAACAGGTAGCGAAGCTCGCCCTCGACGTAGCGGTAGTTGACGTTGACCAAGATCGCGCCCGCCTTAACGATGCCCAGCATCGCGATCACGATCTCGATGCGGTTGCGGCAGTACAACCCGACCTTGTCGTCCTTTTTCACCCCCTGATCGATCAGGTAGTGCGCCAGCCGGTTGGCCTTCTCCTCCAATTGGGCGTAGGTCAACATCTCGTCGCCGCAGATCAGGGCGACGCGGTCGGGCACAGCGTCGATGGCGTGCTCTGCGAGATCGGCAATATTCAGGGCCACGGCCACCAAATTAGAACGTGTTACATTTCTTGACAAGCTCATGCCCCATGTCGACCGAAAGGCGGTAGCCGTGGCACCGGCCCCAGCAAACGAGCAGTCCGGTCCCTCCGAACCAGATGCGCTGGTGGAGCAGCGTGGTCACACCCTCATCGTCACGTTGAACCGGCCGCACGCCCGCAACGCGCTGAGCACCGAAATGATGGAAATCATGGTCCAGGCCTGGGACCGCGTCGACAACGATCCCGACATCCGGTGCTGCATCCTCACCGGCGCCGGTGGCTACTTCTGCGCCGGCATGGACCTCAAGGCGGCAACCAAGAAGCCGCCCGGTGAGTCGTTCAAGGACGGCAGCTACGACCCGTCGCGAATCGACGCGTTGCTGAAGGGTCGCCGGCTGACCAAACCGCTGATCGCGGCCGTCGAAGGACCTGCGATCGCCGGCGGCACCGAGATCCTGCAGGGCACCGACATCCGGGTGGCGGGTGAAAGCGCCAAGTTCGGCATCTCGGAGGCCAAGTGGAGCCTGTACCCGATGGGCGGGTCGGCCGTGCGACTGGTGCGCCAGATCCCCTACACCGTCGCGTGCGACCTGCTGCTGACCGGACGCCACATCACCGCCGCCGAGGCTAAGGAGATGGGCCTGATCGGGTATGTCGTGCCGGACGGGCAGGCGCTGTCCAAGGCACTCGAGATCGCCGACGTGATTGCCAACAACGGGCCGCTGGCGGTGCAGGCCATCCTGCGGGCGATCCGCGAAACCGAGGGCATGGCCGAAAACGAGGCGTTCAAGATCGACACCCAGATCGGGATAAAGGTGTTCCTGTCCGACGACGCCGAGGAAGGCCCCCGGGCGTTCGCCGAGAAGCGCAAACCCAACTTCCAGAACCGCTAGCCTTCTTCGGTCGCGCCGAGCGTGCACTCAGCGTGCACTCATTGCGAATTTTGGGTCTGTTTTTGGCGCTGAATGCACGTTCGGCGCTGTGTCAGACCTCGCGAGCACACTCCTGCCATGGAGATGCCGTTCATCGGTAGCGAGGCCGTCAAATCCGGCCGCGTGACGCCGTACGCGCTGCGCGCCCAATTCCTCAACGTTCACCCCGACGTCTACGTCGCTGCCGGCACTGAGCTCACGGCGCGTGGGCGCGCCCATGCGGCCTGGTTGTGGTCCCGTCGGCGCGGCGTTGTCGCAGGCCGTTCAGCGTCGGCGCTGCACGATGCCAAATGGGTGGCGGACGGCGCACCGGCTGAGTTGCTCTATGGCTATCGCCGGCCGCCGAATGGTATCCACACATGGTCGGACCGCGTGGCCGAGGACCAAGTACAGGTCATCGCCGGCATCCCTGCGACGACGCCGGCACGAACGGCTCTCGACCTGGCGTGCCGCTATCCCATTGATAGGGCTGTTGCCTCCATCGACGCGCTTGCCCGTGCAACGGAGCTCAAGATGTGCGACGTGGAGATCCTCGCTGACCGTTGCCGGGGACGCCGTGGCATTCGGCGAGCGCGCAACGCACTGTTGCTCGTTGATTCCGGCGCCGAGTCGCCACGCGAGACGTGGCTACGGCTGCTGTTGATCCGCGCGGGCTTCCCGCCCCCACGAACCCAGATTCAAGTTGTCGACTGCGGCGCCCTGATCGCCTGCCTGGATATGGGTTGGGAGGACATCAAATTGGCCGTGGAGTACGACGGCGACCAACACCGCACCGACCGAAGACAATTCAATAAGGATATTCGGCGCGCAGAGTCCCTCGCGGAGCTGGGTTGGGCCGTCGTCCGCGTTACCGCCGAGAACACCGCAGGCGCCATCGTCGCCAGGGTGTCGGCGGCATGGCAGCGCCGAACGTGTACTCAGCGTGAAAAACTCGCTTGAATCTCGCACTGAGTGCACGCTCGGCGAAAGTTGCTAACCCAGCGGCGTGCTCGGGGTGAACGCCACCGGCATCTTCTCGAGGCCGGACACGAAGTTCGCCGGCCGCAGCGGCAGCTCGGCGTCGGACGCCAGTCGGAGGTCCGGCAGGCGCTGCAGCAGCCGGGTCTGCATGATGGACAGCTCCAGCCGGGCGAGCTGGTTGCCCAAGCAGAAGTGCGTTCCGAAGCCGAACGCCAGGTGGTTGTTGGGGTAGCGCTCGATGTCGAAGCTTTCCGGATCCTTGAATACCTTCTCGTCGAAGTTGGCCGACTCGAACAGCAGGATCATCTTCTCGCCCTGCCGCAATTGGGCGCCGTGGAACTCGGTGTCGGCGGTGATCGTGCGGGCCATGTTCTTCACCGGCGCTGTCCAGCGCAGCATCTCCTCGATCGCGTTGGGCAGCAATTCGAGGTCGCTGACCAGGCGCTGGTGCTGGTCGGGCTGCAGCAGCAGCTGCCTCGTCCCGCCGGACAGGGTGTGGCGCGTGGTCTCGTCGCCGCCGATCAGCAGCAACAGCACCTCGGTGACGATCTGGTGGTCCTCCAGCCGCGATCCCTCGACCTCCGCATGCACCAGGACGCTGACCAGATCGTCGGTCGGTTCCTGCTTGCGGGCCGCGATCATGCCCATCATGTATTCGCTGTAGGCGGCGAAGGCGTCCATGGTGACCTGGATGTCCTCTTGTGCCGCTGTGCTGCTCAACGCGCCGACCAGATCGTCGGACCACTTGAGGAACATCTTGCGCTCCTCGGGGCGCACACCGAGCATGTCGCCGATGACCGCCATGGGCAGCGGCGCGGCGAGGTCCCAGACGAAGTCGCACTTCCCGCGCTCGCATACCGCGTCGATCAGCGTGTCGCACAGCGAAACGATCTTCGCCTCTTGGTCTTTGACACGCTTGCGGGTGAATCCGGAATTGACAAGCTTGCGCCGCAACAGATGTTGCGGGTCGTCCATCTCGATCATCATTTCGACACCGTCCTGGTCGGGACGGATGCCGCCGGCATTCGAGAACAACTCGGGGTTGCGCTCGGCGTCGATCACGGCCTGATACGTCGACGCGGCGGCCAAGCCGTTGCGGTCCCGGAAGACCGGCTCGTTTTCCCGCATCCAGCGGTACACGGCCCGCGAGTCACCCGCGTAGAAAATGCCGTCGGTCAGGTCGACGTCCGGCCTTGTTGAAGTCATCGTCATGAGATCTCCTGGGCGTCGCCGAAGGTCATTTCCACGTTGTCAACGGAGCTGGACATGATCGCGCGTTTCGGAAGCCCCAGCGACGCCAGCTCTTTCGCGTAGGGATGATCGCCGAGCCGGATGCGCACCCCGCCGAATCGAGTGCGCACACCGTGCAGCGTGTGCTCGAACGAGGTCTCCCGCGTGACACCGTCACGGTGCGAGTAGGTGCGCTGTTGTTGGTGGCTCGGAGTCAGCCGAAACGGCAGCCCGCGGCCAAACTCCATGTCGAGCACCAGTTGCCCATCGACGCTGACGTCGAAACCGAATTGATACCCCTGCCGAATAGTGAAGCCCGCCATGACTTTCGGGTAGCCCCAGATCTTGGTTCCGGCTTCCAATGTGAACGGCTGGTCGACGGGCAGGTGATGGATGAAGGCACCGGCCGACTGCAGGGCGCGGGGCCCGCTCGCCTGTACACCGGGCGGGTTGACCATCACGCTGGTGCCGAATTCGTGATACTGGCCCAGGTCGCCGTCGATGTAGTGCATCAACATCAGGACGACGATCGCGCGCCCGGGCAGGTATCGGCAGACCTGCAGACCGCTGTAGTCGATCAAGCGCTGCGCCGCGGCGGCGTCAACCGCGAACATGGCCATGTGCTGATTTGCCTTACGGATCCGCACCGGCATGGTGAGGACCGTGCCCGCGAAGGTGTGCTGCGAGGCTGTCATCGAGCCAATCTAGAACGCGTTCTACTCGTTCGGCAAGCCCGTCGAGGACCGGGCTAGATCAGCGTGGCAAGCTCGCTGATCTGCTCGGTACTGCGTCCGGACACCACCATCATCGTGACGCCGGCGGCCTCCCAGACCTTGACCTGCTTACGCACGTAGTCCAAATCGCCAACGATCGCGGCGTCGTCGACGACCTCGTCGGGGATGATCTGGGCGGCCTTGTCCTTCTGGTTGCTGCGGAAGAGCTTGGTCACGTCATCGACCACATCGCCATAGCCCATCCGGCGATAGACATCGGCGTGGAAGTTAGTGTCCTCGGCGCCCATGCCCCCCATGTAGAGAGCCAGGTAGGGCTTCATGGCCGCGAAGGCGGCGCTGCGGTCGTCGGTGATGACGACGGTGGCGGTCGCGCCGATCTCGAAGTCCGCACGGCTGCGGCGGGCCCTGGGGCGCGCGAAGCCTTCGTCGAGCCATTCGTTGTAGGTGTCGGCCATCCGCGGGGTATAGAAGATCGGCAGCCAGCCGTCGCAGATTTCGGCGGCCAGCGCGACATTCTTGGGCCCCTCGGCGCCGAGCATGATCGGGATCTCGGCGCGCAGCGGATGAGTGATGGACTTGAGCGGCTTGCCCAGCCCCGTCGTCCCCTCACCCGTCAGCGGCAGCGGGTAGTGGGGGCCGGCACTGGTCACCGGATTCTCCCGAGCCCACACCTGCCTGACGATGTCGATGTACTCACGGGTACGAGCCAGCGGTTTCGGGAAACGCTGGCCGTACCAGCCCTCGACGACCTGCGGGCCGGACACCCCGAGGCCGAGGATGTGGCGACCGCCGGAGAGGTGATCGAGCGTCAGCGCGGCCATCGCGCATGCCGTCGGGGTGCGTGCGGACAGCTGGACCACCGACGTGCCCAGCCGGATGCGACGCGTCGAGGAGCCCCACCACGCCAGCGTCGTGTAGGCGTCGGATCCCCACGCCTCGGCGGTGAACATCGTGTCGAATCCGGCCTCCTCGGCGGCGGCGACAAGCTCCCCATGGTTCTGCGGCGGCTGAGCGCCCCAATATCCCAGCTGCAAACCGAGCTTCATAGTCTTCGCCTCTCCGGCCGGCCGACCCGATGTTGAAACCGTTCTTAGAACCTGTTCTACTCGATGGCGTGACAGCCAGTTCGAGCAGCCCGACCTTGATGGATCACCCTGAACCACCGCTCTCCGCGCCACTGACGTTGTCCTTCGACTACACCCGTTCGGTCGGCCCCACGCTGAGCAAGTTCTTCACCGCACTGCGTGAGCGCCATGTCCTCGGGGTGCGCGGGTCGGATGGCCGGGTGCACGTACCGCCGGCGGAGTATGACCCGGTCACCTACGAGCCGCTGGGCGAGATGGTACCGGTGTCCAACGTCGGCACCGTTGTTTCCTGGACCTGGCAGCCGGAGCCGCTGGAGGGCCAGCCGCTGGACCGGCCGTTCGCCTGGGCACTGATCAAGCTCGACGGCGCCGATACCCTGCTGATGCACGCCGTCGATGCCAGGACACCCGACGCCATCGGCCGCGGTACCCGGGTACACGTGCACTGGGCCGACGAGCCGGTCGGCGCTATCACCGACATCGCCTACTTCGCGCTGGGCGAGGACGCCGAACCCGTCGAACAGTCCGGAGGCGAGCAGGATCCAGTGACCATGATCGTCACGCCGATCTCGTTGACCATTCAGCACACCGCCTCGCACGAGGAGAGCGCCTACTTGCGTGCCATCGCCCAGGGCAAGCTGCTGGGCGCCAGGACCGGGGAGAAAGGCAAGGTCTACTTCCCCCCGCACGGGGCCGATCCGGCCACCGGCCAGCCGACCACTGAATTCGTGGAGCTACCGGACAAGGGCACGGTCACGACGTTCGCCATCATCAACATCCCGTTCCAGGGCCAGCGCATCAAACCGCCCTACGTGGCGGCCTACGTGCTGCTCGACGGAGCCGACATTCCCTTCCTGCATCTGGTCGCCGACGTCGACGCGCACGAGGTCCGGATGGGCATGCGCGTCGAGGCGGTGTGGAAACCCCGCGAGGAATGGGGCTATGGCATCGACAACATCGAATACTTCCGGCCCACCGGCGAACCGGACGCCGACTACGACACCTACAAGCACCACCTGTAGAGGGCTTACCTGTAAATGAGCGCTCGCAACGTTGCGGTGGTCGGCTTCGCCCACGCCCCACACGTACGCCGCACCGACGGCACCACCAACGGCGTCGAGATGTTGATGCCGTGCTTCGCACAACTGTACGAGGACCTCGGAATCGCACGCGCCGACATCGGCTTCTGGTGTTCGGGCTCGTCCGATTACCTTGCCGGACGGGCCTTTTCGTTCATCTCGGCGATCGACTCGATCGGTGCGGTTCCGCCGATCAACGAATCGCACGTCGAGATGGATGCGGCCTGGGCCCTCTACGAGGCCTACATCAAGTTGCTGACGGGCGAGGTTGACACCGCGTTGGTGTACGGCTTCGGCAAATCTTCGGCGGGGATCCTGCGGCGCGTCTTGTCGCGGCAGACCGACCCATACACCGTCGCCCCGCTGTGGCCGGACTCGGTGTCTATGGCAGGACTGCAGGCTCGCATTGGGCTGGACACCGGCAAGTGGACCTACGAGCAGATGGCGCGGGTTGCCTTCGATTCCTGGGCGAACGCCCGCCGGGTGGATTCCGTGGAGCCGCCGATCAGCGTCGAGGAACTGCTCGACCGGCCGTTTTTCGCCGATCCGCTGCGGCGCCATGACATCGCACCAATCACCGACGGCGCCGCCGCGATCGTGCTGGCCGCCGACGACCGGGCGCGCGAGTTGCGCGAAAACCCGGCGTGGATCACCGGGATCGAACACCGCATCGAGTCCCCGTCGCTGGGCGTGCGCGACATCACGGAATCCCCGTCGACCAAGGCGGCCACCACGGTGGCCACCGGCGGCCGAACCGACAACCTTGATGTGGTCGAGATTTGCGCGCCGTTCACCCACCAGCATTTGATCCTTGCCGAGGCAATCCGGATACCGGGGCGGACGCACGTCAATCCGTCCGGCGGCGCGCTGGCAGCCAACCCCATGTTTGTCGCCGGCCTCGAACGGATCGGCTTTGCAGCACAACATATCTGGAGTGGTTCAGCCAAGCGGGTGCTCGCTCATGCCACCAGCGGGCCTGCGTTGCAACAAAATCTGGTCGCGGTCATGGAAGGAAAGAACTGATGGCCGGTGCGGGACCAAACCTTGCTGCGGTACTTGGTACCGGACAGACGAAGTATGTCGCCAAGCGACAAGATGTCTCGATGAACGGCCTGGTGCGCGAAGCGATCGACCGGGCACTGGCCGACTCGGGTTCCACCTTCGACGACATCGACGCCGTGGTGGTGGGTAAGGCGCCGGATTTCTTCGAGGGCGTCATGATGCCGGAGCTGTTCATGGCTGACGCCATGGGAGCCACGGGCAAGCCGCTGATCCGGGTACACACCGCGGGTTCGGTCGGCGGATCCACCGGGGTGGTGGCCGCCAGCTTGGTGCAGTCCGGCAAGTACCGGCGTGTGCTGGCGATGGCCTGGGAGAAGCAGTCGGAATCAAACGCTATGTGGGCATTGTCCATTCCGATCCCCTTCATCAAGCCGGTGGGTGCCGGCGCTGGCGGGTATTTCGCTCCGCACGTGCGGTCATACATCCGCCGGTCCGGCGCGCCGACGAATATCGGCGCCATGGTCGCGGTCAAGGACCGGCTCAACGGAGCCCGCAACCCGCTGGCCCATCTGCACCAGCCCGACATCACCCTGGAGAAGGTGATGGAGTCCCCGATGCTGTGGGACCCGATCCGCTACGACGAGACCTGCCCATCGTCGGATGGCGCCTGCGCCGTGGTTATCGGCAACGAGGAAATCGCCGAAGCGCGCCTGGCCCAGGGCAATCCGGTGGCGTGGATCCACGCCACCGCGCTGCGCACCGAGCCTTTGCAGTTTGCCGGCCGTGACCAGGTCAGCCCGCAGGCCGGGCGCGATGCGGCCGCCGCGCTGTGGAAGGCGGCGGGCATCACCAGCCCGATCGATGAGATCGATGCCGCGGAGATCTATGTCCCGTTCTCCTGGTTTGAGCCGATGTGGTTGGAAAACCTCGGTTTTGCCCGTGAGGGTGAGGGCTGGAAGCTCACCGAAGCCGGTGAGACGGCCATCGGCGGCCGGCTGCCGGTGAACCCGTCCGGGGGTGTGCTGTCGTCGAACCCGATCGGGGCCTCCGGTCTGATTCGGTTCGCCGAGGCGGCAATTCAGGTGATGGGCAAAGGCGGTGATCACCAAGTCGCCGGCGCGCGCAAGGCTTTGGGGCATGCCTACGGAGGCGGGTCGCAGTACTACTCGATGTGGGTGGTCGGCAGCGACAAGCCCGAGCGGGAAAAGGTCGGCGCATGACCGGAGTTGAGAGCCCGGTGAACCACCCCGCGCATGAGGCCGGCCGCCGCTCCCGTGAGGCGGTTATGGCCAGGGACAAGGACGCGTGGCTGGCGGTGTTCACCGACGACGCGATCGTCGAGGACCCGATCGGGCCGTCGGCCTTCGATCCGGACGGCAAGGGCCACCGCGGCCGTGACGCCATCTCGGCGTTCTGGGACAAGGCCATCGCCCCGACCGACAAAATCGAGTTCCATTTCCGCGACACGTACCAATGCGGCAACGAGGAAGCCAACGTCGGGCACATCCTCATCACGACGGGCGGTTACCAGGTCACCGCGGAGGGTGTTTTCACCTATAAGGCCAACGACGAAGGCAAGCTGGTCGCCCTGCGCGCGTACTGGGAGATGGACCGCGCGGCCGCGAGCACGAAGAAGGTCTAGGTGGCTGGTGTTTTGATTTGCGAACGATTTTCCATCACCAAACATCGCGATTTCCGGGAGGGTGATTTGGTCGGCAGGTCGCCGAAAGTGGCTCAGCGTCCGTTCTGGCGGTGGTCGGTTTTGCCCGATTTCGCCGTGGCGGATGAAACTACCCGTTCGACACCAGCCACCTAGATCGGCTCGAGCCCGGCCATATGCCGCTGCGCCAGCTCACGATAGGCCTGCGGGTTGAGGTTCACCCACATTTCCGCGCCCGTTCCAGCCAGCGGACCCTTCACCTGGGCCGGCGATCCGACTGCCAGCATCCCGGCCGGGATCTGGGTGCCGGCCAGCACCAAAGAACCGGCAGCGATCAAGCTGCGCGCGCCGATCACTGCGCCATCGAGGACCGTGGCGTGGTTGGCGATCAGCGCCTCGGGGCCGACGTGGACGCCGTGAATGACGCACATGTGCGCCACCGTGGCTCCGGGACCAATGTCGACGGGGATACCGGGCGGTGCGTGCAGTACCGATCCGTCCTGCACATTGGCGCCCTCCCGCACCACGATGGGCCCGTAGTCGCCGCGCAACACGGCGTTGAACCACACCGATGCGCCGGCCTCGACGGTGACGTCGCCGATCAAGGTGGCGGTCGGCGCCACGAACGCGGTGGGATCCACCCGCGGCGACTGACCCTCGAAAGCAAACAGCGGCATCGTCTACATATACCCCTAGCGGCAATTGGCCGCGGATATCCCATCCAGGCTCGCCGTCGTTGCGCTTGCCCGCCGCAAAACTGTAACGTGTTCTAGTTAGAGGGCTATTAGTGGAGGTGACAGGTGACTACCGACACCAATGCGGTCGGCATCCGGGAAATCGATTCCGGCACCTTGCCGACCAGATACGCGCGAGGCTGGCATTGCCTGGGCGTCGCGCAGGACTACCTGGACGGCGAGCCGCATTCGGTTGAGGCTTTCGGCACCAAACTGGTGGTCTTCGCCGACTCGCACGGGGACATAAAGGTCCTCGACGCGTATTGCCGGCACATGGGCGGCGACCTGAGCCGGGGCACCATCAAGGGTGACGAAGTGGCCTGCCCGTTCCACGACTGGCGCTGGGGCGGCGACGGCCGGTGCAAATTGGTGCCCTACGCCAAGCGCACACCCAAAACGGCCCGTACCCGGTCGTGGACGACCGACGTGCGCGGTGGGCTGCTGTTCGTTTGGCATGACCACGAAGGCAATCCGCCGGACCCCAAAGTCAGGATCCCGGACATTCCCGAAGCGGCCAGCGACGAGTGGACCGACTGGCGCTGGAACAGCATCCTCATCGAAGGATCCAACTGCCGCGACATCATCGACAACGTCACCGACATGGCGCACTTCTTCTACATCCATTACGGGCTGCCCACCTACTTCAAAAACGTCTTCGAGGGCCACATCGCCTCGCAGTACCTGCACAACGTGGGCCGTCCGGACGTGAACGACCTGGGGACCGCCTACGGCGAAACCCACCTTGATTCGGAGGCGTCGTACTTCGGGCCGTCGTTCATGATCAACTGGCTGCACAACAGCTACGGCGGCTACAAGGCCGAGTCGATCCTGATCAACTGCCACTACCCAGTGACTCAAGACTCCTTTGTCTTGCAGTGGGGTGTCATCGTCGAAAAGTCCAAGGGCATGGACGAGAAGATGACCGAGAAGTTGTCCAAGACGTTCACCGAAGGCGTCAGCAAGGGCTTCCTGCAAGATGTGGAGATCTGGAAGCACAAGACCAGGATCGACAATCCGCTGCTGGTCGAGGAGGACGGCGCCGTCTACCAGATGCGTCGCTGGTATCTGCAGTTCTACGTTGACGTCGCCGACATCAAACCGGAAATGGTGGAGCGCTTCGAGATCGAGGTGGACACCACCCGCGCCAACGAGTTTTGGAATGCCGAGGTTGCAGAAAACCTGAAGGCGAAGGAATCTGGTGCTGCCGAGCCGGTGAAGGACGACGTGCCGGCCGAGCAACACTAACGGCCATGCCCGACGATCAGCCGACGGTACCCGACGTCGATCGGCTGGCTCGGTCGATGTTGTTGCTGCACGGCGATCATCAGGACCACGACGAGCGGCCACCCGGTTTTGAACCCGCGAAAGGTGCGCGTGCCCGGTTAGCCTCGAAGGCAAGAGATTTCGCCAACGACCCACAGCGCGCCGCCGCGATCAGCGAAGCCACCCGGGCCGACCGCGAGCGCTACCTCACGTCGGGCCTGCTGCCGGTGGATTGCCGGTTCTGCCACGTCACGGTCACTGTCCGAAGGCTTGGCCCGGGTCATACGGCGGTGCAATGGAATACCGACGCATGGCAGCGCTGTGCGCATTTCACCGAAGTCCGGGAATCCGGCGGGGATACCGCACGGATTCGGTCGTGCCCGAAATTGACCGACAGCATCGAGCACGCCGTCGCGGAGGGCTATCTCGGCGATGTCCCCTTAGACGACTGAATCACAGCCCGGCGAACCGCTCCTTGACCGTATCGACGGTCAACCCGTAGTCCGCCAGCGAATACCTGTGCTTCGGAGCTCGCTCCCCCGCCTGGCTTTCGGCATGGGTTTTTTCCATCGCAGCTCTCGCTTCGTCGGTCAGCGTCAGACCGAAATACCGGTAGATATCGGCCACCGTGCCAATCGGATCGGCGATCAGCTCCTTGTAGTCGACATCGTAGAACTGGGCGGGATCATATTTGGCGCGCGCGGTGTTGAAGCGTTCCAGCCCGCGCGACCAGGTGTCCATTGAGTCGGCACCAATCTGGGCCCCCACGAAGGTCGTCGACCATCCCTCGGCGGTGTGCTGTGCCAACGAGCACATCGACGCCATGATGGTGTCGACCGGCCGATGGGTCTGCACTACCAGCGCGTCGGGGTAGGTCGCCATCAAAGCGTCCAAGGCAAAAAGATGGCTGGGATTCTTCAGCACCCAGCGCTTGTCCGCGTCGTTGAGACCGACCAGCTGAAGGTTCTTGCGGTGCCGCCGATATGACCGCGTCCAGTCCTGCTCCGACAGCCACTGCGCATAACTGGGGATATGTGCCAGCGTCTCGTACGACACCGAGTGCAGTGACTGCCGTAGCAGCTGCCAGCATTCCTCCAATTCGTATGCGGCCATGAAATGCAGCCCGGTGTAGCCGGGGTTGTCCCGATGGTGCTGGGTGAATTGCGCATCGAGTTGGCGATACAGCGGGTTTGACTCCCAGGTGTCGCGGGGCGGACGCGGCTGTGGGAATTCGGCGAGCCACATGTGCAGACCCTGATGTGCGGGGTCGGCGCCCAGCAGCCGGTGCAGCGCCGTAGTGCCGGTGCGTACCAGCCCGGTGACGAAGATAGGTCGTTCGATCACGACGTCGGCGTATTGCGGGTATTGCTTCCACGCGGACTCGGACAGCAACCGGGCCACCAGCGCGCCGCGCAGGAAGAACCGATTCATCTTGCTGCCCAATACCGTAAGGCCGGCTTCGCGCCGGTAGGAGTCCAGCAGCACTTCCAGCGCTTCGAGATAGTTGTCGTCGTTGGCGCCGAAGTCGTCGAGCCCGATCAGCTTGGTGGCCGATGCGTGCAGTTCGTCGACGGTGCCGATATCGGTGCGATCGCTCATTGTTGCGCCGCCTCCTCCTCATCGCTGCGCTCTGCATCGGTGCGATCGGACGTCAGATGTGGTACTCCCCGCAGTTGACATCCAAGGTCTGCCCGGTGATGCCGCTGGACAGGTCGCTGGCCAGAAACAGGATCGCCGAGGCCACTTCGTCCTCGGTGGGCAAACGCTTGAGATCGGAGTTCGCCGCGGTGGCCGCATAGATCTGGTCCACCGTAGTGCCGTACTTACCCGCCTGATGCTCGAAGTAGCCCTTCAGCGTGTCACCCCAGATATAGCCCGGGGCAACGGAATTGACCCGGATGCCCTTCTCGCCCAGTTCGGTGGCCAGCGACTGTGACATGGCCAGCAGCGCCGACTTGGCCATCTTGTAGGCGCCGTACTTGGCTTGTGAGTGACGCAGCACCATGGAATTGACGTTGACAATCGATCCATGTGACTCCTCGAGCGCGGGGGTGAACGCCTGGATGAGCCGCAACGCCCCGAGCGCACTGAGCTCAATCGCGTCACGGATGTGCTGAAAACTAGTGCCGGCCAACGGCTTCATGGACGGAACCCGGAAGGCGTTGTTGATCAGCACGTCGACCTTGCCGTAGGTCGCCATGGTGGTCTCGACCAGGTAGGCCACCTCGTCGTCGTCGGTGATGTCGGTGCGCACTGCGAGGGCTCTATGCCCGGAGTCGTTGACCTGCTTGGCAACGGTCTCCAGTCGCTCCGCGGTACGCGCCGCCAGCACCAGGTCGGCACCGTCGCGGGCGCACCGGTGCGCCAAGGTGGTACCGAGCCCGGGCCCGACACCGCTGATGACGACTACCTTCTGATCGAGCATCCCGGACATCGTCATCCCAGCATCCTGGCCGCAATTTGCTGTTGACGCAAGGCGATCCGCGCACGCCATTCATCGTCGGAGATCTTGTTGTGTTCGAAGTAGGGTAGCTTGGCCGGTATCGCGTTGAAGTCGACCAGTTCCACGGTGGGCCCGTCGGCTTCAGTGAGTTGACGGGACACTCGCTGCCAACGGAACTGCAGGAAGCCCTTTCGATGGCCCAGCGTTTCGACCCAGTTGGTCACGCCCGGATTCTGGTCGGCGACGACGATTCGCACCTCGCCGTCCGGATCAGCTTGCGCCTGAGTGTTGTTCAGTGATGTCTGGTGGTTGATGTAGTCCAGCGATATGTACCACAAGCTGCCCAGCTGGAAGCCCAGGTATGGCGCGTCCGAAACTGGGATGGTGATGACCAGCGCTTGATCGGGTCGCAGGTCGAAGTGTCCGGCCGACGAGTATTGGGTGGCCAGGCCACCGGGGGTCAGCCGCGGCGCAACCATGGTGTTGACCGGGATGTTTAGATAGAACCACTGCGGGAACTGCAACCACGTCTTCACTCGGTTCACCAGCTGCTTTCCGGCTGTGGCGTAACGCTTTTCGATTGTCTCGCGGGTCAGCGGCAGGGGCGCGGTACCCGCAGTGTCAAGCCGGGAAATGGCCAGCGTGCCGCGCTGCGCCGACCAGTCGCCGTACACCTCGCGGATCACCAATTGTCCTGGGCTGGTTGGCCGCACTCGCCATTCGAAGCTGCCGTCGGCGGCGATCTCGAGCTCTCGATCGTCGAATGCGGCCTGGCTGGCGGGCACATTGTCGTCGGTGTATTCACCGCCGAGCAGCTGAAAGCTCAAATCGGTGGTGCTACCGCGCCGGCCGGTGACGACGTAGTCGCGGTCGGCATGCACCCGGGTGCCGAAGTACAGCGTGTCGGGATTGTCCAGGCCCATCTTGGTGAACGGCCCGGTGCCCGACTGCAGGAACGGATGGTCGCGTTCGTAGTCGAAGGCCAGGTGCAGGCAGCCGGAAATGCAGCCGGCCAGGTACTGCAGTCCTTCCAGCAGGTCGGCTTCGGTCTCGATGTGCGGCGCTTCGGCCACCAGCTTCTCCGCTTCGGCGATCGCCGAGGTGAGGGAATCAGAGAACACGCCTAGACGCTAGAACGTGTTCTCATTTTGAGTCAATGGCGAACATTCCCGCGTGTCCGCCGTGGAGTTCACAGACGACGCCGACTCGCTAGGGAGCGCACTGCTGCGACAGCTCGATCAGATACTGCCGCACGTCCGGATGTCGGCTCAGGTAGTCCATGACGTTGCCGTTACCACCCTCCGCCTGCGACTTCGCCTGCAATTGCTGGTGGAGGTCGGGATGCCGTTGCAGGTACGCGTCGATGGAGTTGCCGACGGTCTGATCGCACTGAGGAGCGGCATTAGCCACCGGCAGCGCGATCACCGTCGCGGCGGTAACGGTCAGTAGCCCCCCGGCGAGCAGGCCGTACAGCCCGCGACGAGCGCTGCCTGTCATCATGGTGCTCATGCGCGCCAGGGTACTCGCGGCGCCTATGACTGGCCTGTGTGCGCTAATGCGGTGCTGCCGCACCGCTTTGTTGCTCGCGCTTGATTTCCAGCGCGATGTCGATGAGTTGGTCTTCCTGGCCGCCGATGAGCTTGCGCTGACCGGCCCGGTGCAATAGCTGGTGGGCCGGGACACCGTAGCGCTCCGACTGGCGGATAGCGTGTTTGAGGAAGCTGGAATACACGCCGGAGTAGCCCATGATCAGGGCGTTGCGGTCGAGCAGACACTCGGCGGGCATGGCCGGCGCGACGACCTCCTCGGCAGCGTCGGCGATATCGAAGAAATCGATGCCGGTCTTGACACCGATCTTGTCGAATACCCCGATGAGCGCCTCGACCGGCGCATTGCCCGCGCCCGCCCCGAACCGGCGGCAGGACCCGTCGATCTGCTTGGCGCCCGCCCGGACCGCCTCCACCGAGTTCGCCACGCCCAGTCCGAGGTTCTCATGCCCGTGGAAGCCCACCTGCGCGTCGTCGCCGAGTTCGGCTACCAGGGCAGCCACCCGGTCGCCCACTCCTTCCAAGACCAGCGCGCCGGCCGAGTCGACGACGTAGACGCACTGGCAACCGGCGTCGGCCATGATGCGGGCCTGCGCGGCCAGCTTCTCCGGGGAAATGGTGTGCGACATCATTAAAAACCCGACGGTTTCCAATCCCAGTTCGCGAGCCAATCCGAAGTGCTGGATCGACACGTCGGCCTCGGTGCAGTGGGTGGCGATCCGGCAGATTGAGCCGCCGTTGTTCTGGGCTTCCTTGATGTCCTCTTTGGTGCCCACACCCGGCAGCATCAGGAAGGCGATCTTGGCCCCTGTGGCCGTCTCGGCGGCCAGCTTGATCAGCTCCTGCTCGGGCGTCTTGGAGAAGCCGTAGTTGAAGCTCGACCCGCCCAGCCCGTCGCCGTGGGTGACCTCGATGACCGGCACGCCCGCGGCGTCCAGGGCCGCCACAATGGCGTGGACTTCCTCTTTGGTGAACTGGTGACGCTTGTGGTGCGAGCCATCACGCAACGACGTGTCGGTCAGCCGGACGTCCCACACCGGGTTGAAGAAGATGTCAGTCATGCCTGCGCTCCTGGCGCCATAGCGGATAGTGATTCTTTGGCGATTTCCTCGCCAACCTTGGTGGCCGCCGCGGTCATGATGTCGAGGTTGCCCGCATACGGTGGCAAGTAGTCGCCGGCGCCTTCGACCTCGACAAACGTGGTGACCACGGCCTGACCGCCGGAGTTGAGCGAGGGCTCGTCGAACTGGGGCTCGTTGAGCAGCCGGTATCCGGGCACGTAGCTCTGCACCTCGGCCATCACGTCTTGGATGGATTTGGCGATCGCGTCACGATCGGCGTCCTCGGGGATGGCGCAGAAAATGGTGTCGCGCATGATCATTGGCGGCTCGGCCGGATTCAAGATGATGATGGCCTTGCCGCGTTTGGCCCCGCCGATGGTCTCGACCCCCTTGCTGGTGGTCTTGGTGAACTCATCGATGTTGGCCCGGGTGCCCGGCCCCGCCGAAACCGACGCCACCGAGGCAACAATTTCGGCGTAGGGCACCTCGACGACCCGGGAAACCGCGTACACGATCGGGATGGTGGCCTGCCCGCCGCAGGTGATCATGTTGACGTTCGGGGCGTCCAGATGCTCACGCAGGTTCGCCGGCGGGATCACCGCCGGACCCACCGCGGCCGGCGTCAGATCGATGGCCCGGATCCCTGCGGCCTCGTATTTGGGCGCGGCGTCCCGGTGCACGTAAGCGCTGGTGGCCTCGAACACCAGGTCCGGTTTCTCCGACTGGGCCAACAGCCAGTCGACCCCCTCATGGGTGGTCTCCAGGCCCAGCTTGCGGGCCCGCGCCAGGCCCTCGCTGTCCGGGTCGATGCCGACCATCCACCGCGGTTCCAGCCAGTCCGACCTCAGCAATTTGTAGAGCAGGTCGGTGCTGATGTTTCCCGACCCGACAATGGCCACACTCGCCTTTGACGGCATGCCAACGCTCCTTTTAGTTATTCGAACGACAAGCGGACCGAACCCAGGCCCGTGAAGTCGGCGACGAATTCATCGCCGGTCCGCGCATCGATCGCCCGCGTGCACGATCCGGGAAGAACGAGGTCGCCCTTTTTCAGCCGCACCCCAAAACTCTCCACCTTGCGGGCCAACCACGCCACCGCGATGACGGGATTGCCCAGCACCGCGTCGCTGCGGCCCTCGGCGACGACCTCGCCGTTGCGGGTCAGCACCGCGTCGACGGTCTTGACGTCGACCTCCCGCGGCGACACCCGGGCCGCGCCCAGGACGAAACCCGCCGAGGACGCGTTGTCGGCGATGGTGTCGCACAGGGCGATCTTCCAGTCGGTGATCCTGGTGTCGATCAGCTCGATCGACGGCACCAGAGCTTCGGTGGCCGCAAGCACGTCGTCCTCCGTGCACTCCGCCCCGGGCAGGTCTTCGGCGAGGACGAAGCCGACTTCCACCTCGACCCGCGGATACAGGTAGCGGCTCGCCTTGACGGGAACGTCCTCGAACACCTGCATCTCGTCGAGCAGATGCCCGTAGTCCGGTTCGTCGACGCCCATCATCTGCTGCATCGCCTTCGAGGACAGCCCGACCTTGTGCCCGACCACCCGGGCCCCCTCGGCCACTCGCTGACGGATGTTGATCAGCTGAATCTCGTAGGCGTCGACGACGTCGATATCCGGATGAGCGGCGGTCAGCGGAGCGATCGGCTCACGGCTGCGCTGGGCCTGCGCCAGGTCGGCCGCCAGCTCGTCGCGGATCGCAACACTGAGCATTCCCGGAAGTCCCCTCGTTGAAAAGTTATCGGCGTGACCGGGCCGGTAGCGCCCAACCCGGGCAATTCTATAACGTGTTCTACATGACAGCGCAGGAGTACGACGTCGTCGTGGTCGGCAGCGGCGGAGCCGGCATGGTAGCTGGCCTGACCGCCACCCACCGGGGTCTGTCGACAATAGTCATCGAGAAGGCCTCGCACTTCGGCGGCTCCACGGCGCGCTCCGGCGGCGGTGTCTGGATTCCGAACAACGAGGTGCTCAACCGCGACGGCGTCCGCGACACCCCCGAAGCGGCCCGCACCTACCTGCACGGCATCATCGGCGACATCATCGAACCCGAGCGCATCGACGCCTATCTTGACCGCGGACCCGAGATGCTGTCATTCGTGCTCAAGCACACGCCGTTGAAGATGTGCTGGGTGCCGCGCTACTCCGACTATTACCCCGAGGCACCGGGTGGCCGCGCGGGGGGCCGGTCGATCGAGCCGAAGCCGTTCGACGCCCGCAAGCTCGGTCCCGACGAGGCCGGGCTCGAGCCTGCCTACGGCAAGGTGCCACTGAATGTCGTTGTGATGCAACAGGATTACGTGCAGCTCAACCAGCTCAAGCGGCACCCCCGCGGGGTGGCCCGCAGTCTGAAGGTCGGCGCCCGCACGATGTGGGCCAAGGCAACCGGCAAGAACCTCGTCGGCATGGGGCGGGCGCTGATCGGGCCGTTGCGGATCGGGTTGCAGCGTGCCGGCGTCCCGGTGGTGCTCAACACGGCGCTCACCGATCTGTACGTCGAGGACGGTGTGGTGCGCGGCGTCTACGTGCGCGACACCGCCGAATCCGAATCGGCTGAGCCGCAACTGATCCGCGCCCGGCGCGGTGTGATCCTGGCGAGCGGCGGCTTCGAGCACAACGAACAGATGCGGGTCAAATACCAGCGCGCGCCCATCTCTACCGAATGGACCGTCGGCGCTAAGGCCAACACCGGCGACGGCATCCTCGCCGGCGAAAAGCTGGGTGCGGCACTGGAGTTGATGGAGGACGCCTGGTGGGGCCCGACGGTGCCACTAGTGGGCGCGCCGTGGTTTGCGCTGTCGGAGCGCAACTCGCCGGGGTCGATCATCGTCAACATGTCCGGCAAGCGGTTCATGAACGAATCGATGCCCTACGTCGAGGCCTGCCACCACATGTACGGCGGGGAGTACGGCCAGGGACCCGGGCCGGGCGAGAACATCCCGGCCTGGCTCGTGTTCGACCAACAATACCGGGGTCGCTACATCTTCGCGGGTTTGCAACCGGGACAACGCATTCCGCGGAAGTGGCTGGAGTCGGGCGTCATCGTCCAGGCCGACACCCTCGAGGGGTTGGCCGCCAAGGCGGGTCTCCCTGTGGAGGAATTCGCTTCGACGGTACAGCGTTTCAACGGGTTCGCGCGGTCGGGTGTCGACGCCGACTATCACCGCGGTGAGAGCGCCTACGACCGCTACTACGGCGACCCGACCAACAAGCCGAATCCCAATCTGGGCGAGATCAGCCACCCGCCCTACTACGCGGCCAAGATGGTGCCCGGCGACCTTGGGACCAAGGGCGGCATCCGAACCGACGTGCACGGACGGGCATTGCGCGACGACGGCAGCATCATCGAAGGCCTCTATGCCGCAGGCAATGTCAGCGCGCCGATGATGGGACACACCTATCCAGGTCCGGGCGGCACGATCGGGCCGGCGATGACGTTCGGGTACCTGGCCGCGTTGCACATCGCCGGGGAGGGTTGAGATGCCGATCGACGTCGACGTCGCGCTCAGCGCCGAGCTCGATCCCATCGAATTCTCTTGGGTGAGTAGCGATGTGCAGCTCTACCATCTGGGCCTGGGCGCCGGTTCGGACCCGATGGATCCGCGCGAACTGCGCTACCTGGTGGACGACACCCCGCAGGTGCTGCCAACGTTCGGGACTGTGGCCGCCACCTTCCACGCCACCAAACCGCCGACCGTGCAGTTTCCCGGCATCGACATCGAGCTGAGCAAGGTGCTGCACGCGAGCGAGCGCGTCGAGGTTCCCGCGCCGCTGCCACCGTCGGGCTCGGCGCGGGCGGTTCAGCGGTTCACGGACATCTGGGACAAGGGCAAGGCCGCGGTCATCTGGAGCGAGACCACGGTCACCACACCCGACGGTGCCCACCTGTGGACGCAGAAGCGGTCCATCTTCGCCCGCGGGGAAGGCGGCTTCGGGGGCGAGCGCGGTCCGTCGACCTCGGACCCGGCACCCGACCGGGCGCCCGATGTCGAGGTCGAGATGCCGATCCTGCCGCAGCAGGCGCTTCTCTACCGGCTCTGCGGGGACCGCAACCCCTTGCACTCCGATCCCGAATTCGCTGCCGCCGCGGGCTTTTCGCAGCCTATCCTGCACGGCTTGTGCACCTACGGCATGACGTGCAAGGCAATTACGGACGCGCTGCTGGACGGCGATGCCGGGGCGGTAGCCGCCTACGGTGCGCGCTTCGCCGGCGTGGCCTTCCCGGGCGAAACCCTGACGGTCAACATTTGGAAGGAAGAAGGCCGCTTCCTGGCCGGCGTTGTCGCGCCGTCACGCGACAACGCCGTCGTGCTCAGCGACGTCGAGCTGGTCCCCGTCTAGCGCCCGCGTTCCGTCCACCGTCCCGCTCTCCGTGGAGACGTCGTTGAGTCAGGCGCTGGCTGAGTTTCACAACAATCGGGCCGTACTGCGATTCCCGCGAGTCAAATTTGCCGAATCCCAATCGGGGTCGAGACCTTCGTGCCAGCATTGAGACGTTCGGCACGGCTTGAGACTCGTGCGACCCCGCCCCAACACCGCACGGACTCGTTGATCGACAATCTCCCAGGAGATCGAATGGGCTCCAGGCGGCGACGGGCAATCACCGTCGCAAAGAACCGCGACCACGTAACCGGACCGCAGAGCAGACCAACGACTTTCGACGAACCGGTATCTGCGTACCTTTGCCGGTCGATCCTTCTGCCGAGGTGAGTCATGCCCGTGTTCGGTAAACCCGCGGTGTCATGGTTACGTGCCTCACGACTCGACATCTTCGTCAGGTCGCGCGAAGGAACACTCGTCCATACCTGGATGGATAACGGTGTGCACGACGCCCTTGACCTGGGTGGCAACCTCGATCCGTTTTCCGAGCCAGTCGCCGTGCGGCGAGAACCCGAGGGCCTCGACGTGTTCGCAGTGGGCGGTCTTCGGCTATTGCACTGGCGATGGGCCGCGGACATCGGTCGATTGATCGGCCCCGAAGAACTGCCGGGGTACATCACCTCGAAGCCTGTCGCGGTGGCCGACGGAGACAAGCTATATGTGTTCGCGAGCGATCACGGCGGTCGGCTTCGGATGTGGCAATCGGTCGGAGACAACCCGTGGACTGTTACCACGAACGACCAGATCAGCACCGGCTCGGATTGGGTGGCTGTGCGCAAATCTGCCGGGCACATTGACCTCTACACAAGTTCGTTCGGGATCGAGCATCACCTTCTGCAACAAGATCAGTGGAAAGATCCGGTACGACTGCCTCGCAGCGAAACACTGCAACCCGGCATCGTGTCGATGGCCGCCATCGCACCCCCGGACGAACACAACGTCATCCGGCAGGACGTGTACGGGCGCCAGGGCGACGGAACCCTATCTCACTGGGGTTTCGGCTTTTTCGCGGGCCCGGACCCAACCCACTGGTTCGGCCCGGACCCAACGCGCCAGGAGCCTGTCGCCTTCGACCACTCCGTTGTCACGCTGGGCGTCGACTCCGCGGAAATTTTCTTCCGTGACGCTCAGGGCACCCTGCACCAATGGACGTGGGACTTGCCGAACCGGAGGTACGACGATGCCGGCCCTGTTGGTGACGGGTGCGTGGCCGACCCCATCGTCGTCGTGCGAGGGTTCGACAACACCAACCCAGGTGCTGTCCCGGGCATCGATGTCGTTGCGCAAACGGCCGCAGACCAGATCACCGTCTGGTCCTGGAACAAAGTGCAGTGGTCGCACCAATCGTGGCAACTGCCCAGCCCTCGGTTGGCTGCCGGCGCCCTCCTGCCTGAGCCCGCGCAAGACACCATCGCCGGCAGCACCGACGACGTCGCGCCGGCGTATCTGATCACCCGCGCCGCCGACCACGTGGTGCTGGGCCTGCACAGTCCCGGCTATCAGCTCGAGACCCAACCGGCGCCCCGGCTCGTCGCCGACGACCCCGACGCCCACCTGGTCGTCACCTTCCCGCCGCAGCACATCGCCGAGGAAGTGTCCAAGCCGGGAGAACAACCGCTGCAGGGAGACGTGTGGCAGGCGCGTCTTTCCGGTCCGACTCGGGTGGCCTTCAGGGCGGCAGCCGAGATCGACCTGACGGGGGCGGCAGTGCTCGGCGCGCTCAACGGTGCGAGCGTCGACCCCGACGAGCAACGTTCAGCCATCGAACTTCCCTGGGGGTTGATCGTCGCGCCACAGCCCGGCCAGGACGGCGGAGCGGTGATCACACGGCACCCGGCGCAACCGGTGGATTCCGATGACACGACCGGGTTGTGGCGAACGCGGCTCGGAACCGCCGCAGGCGACGGCGCTCTGGACATCAAGGGAATTCGAGCCGGGCGACCCGACCCGTTCCCGGTGCCCCTGACCAAAGCAAACCGAGTGAACATCTCCGGTCAGGGTTCGCCCGCGCGCGCCAGCCGGCTCGAGCTCAGCAGTCTGGGCGGATCGCTGACGGCATCCGGCAGATGGGCCACGCTCGAATGGGACCACCACGCGGTATGCGGCCGCGACGAGCGCGTACGAACCGCAACCAGGGGAGTACTGTATCCGCTCGGTCACCGGGCGATCTTTGTCGAGACGACGGAACGCAGCGCCAGCGAACCGACCGCCGTCCTGAGGAAGACGCCGCCACCATGGCCGACGCCAACGTCTGGTGGCGCGAGAGCAGGTCGCCTCTCGGATCGACGAAGCTGTCGGGGATGTATTCGGCGTAGCTCGTATTGGGGACAAGACCGTCGCGCTGCCTGTCGAACACGGGATTGAGGAAGCTCTGAGTGGGGTCGTTGGATTGATTCTGCTCGATACCCCACGGATACATGACGAGTCGGCCATACATATGCACATCGACGACATATGTGAAACCGTTCAGTTCCATCAGCTCGATCAGGTTCTGGGTTTCGGGCTCGATCGCGGGGCCTAGCGGCGGGGGCGCGAGGGTATACCCGCGAAATGAATCGTTGCAGGGGTTTTTCACGTGTGCACCGTCGCGGCGGCGGGGGCC
>Ga0335071_10000189_pt1 | contig 71410 bp, 59 predicted proteins | sample Lox_Sample_15_FD_206724 | JGI IMG/M metagenome (GOLD analysis project Ga0335071, IMG submission 206724) | Soil microbial communities from Loxahatchee National Wildlife Refuge, Florida, United States - Lox_Sample_1.5 | ecosystem: Environmental > Terrestrial > Soil > Wetlands | place: USA... | reverse complement strand
TTGGACCATCGCCTACATCAATTGCAGCGCCGCCGTCAAGGCGCTGAGCGACGTGATAGTCACCAGCGGCAATGCGGAAAAAATCGTCCGCGCCGCGCCCCAAGACAACGACCTGCTGTTTGTGCCGGACGAAAACCTGGGCGCGTGGGTGATGGAACAGACCGGCCGGCCGATGACGCTCTGGCGCGGCGACTGTTACGCGCATGTCGAGTTCAAGCGCGACCAGATCCTGAAACTGCGCGGGCAGTTCCCCGACGCCAAAGTCGTCGTGCATCCGGAAAGTCTGCGCGAAGTCCGCGACCTGGCGGACGCGGTCTGCTCGACGGAGAAGATGATTTCCTACTGCAAATCCAGTCCTGCCAATCGATTCATCATTGTGACCGAATCCGGCATCATCCACCGGATGCAGAAGGAATGTCCGGGCAAGGAATTTCTGTGCGCGCCGGTGTTCGACGTGATGCGGATGCCAACGGACAATTGCCGGTGCAGCGAGTGCAAGTACATGAAGCTGAACACGCTCGAAAAAGTGCGGGACTGCATGGCAAAACTCGCCCCGCGCATCGAGTTGCCGGAGGATATCCTGCGCCGGGCCCGGCTGCCGATCGAGCGGATGCTGGAAATTTCAGCGCGGGGAGACTAGTCCGCCTGGAGCGGCGCGCGCCGTCCCTCGGCCGACAAAAATCTTTTGGCAATTTCTGTTAGGTGCCCGTTCTCAGTCGCAGCGGCCCAAGTCACGTTTTGGTTACACCCTCCCGATCCCAACACGCTCCGGCGGCAGCCAGCGGTGCCGGCCTCGTAAGCACAAGGCGGTTGCCGCTTTTTGTCTGGAGCCGTGCCCGTCAGCAAACTGTATGTCCCTGGCCGGTTAGTGGAAGTTAAAACATCTGGGCTGTTCTAGCATGGGTGCCTCGAATAGGTGAAAAATTTAAATATCTGAAAAAAATATGATTACCAAAAAAATAGGATTGTTCGCACTGCTCGCAAGCATTGCCGCCGGTGAACTCCCGGCCGGCACCATAACCAATTATGCCGTGGGGGATGTCCTGGTTTGCTTCCGCAACGGGTCCATTGACTTGGTGGTGGATGCGGGCCCGATTTCCACGCTCACCAATTTTGTTTCCGCCAATCATTCGATTCCCATCGGCCAATACTCCGGGAGCCAGGTCAATGACGTGGGCATTGATGGCGCCAGCTGGTCGGCTTTCACCTGGTCGAGCGACGACACCCTGTTTGTAACGCGTCCCCGGACTTCCGTGAATGTCCAGACCACCCCCTGGCCGGCCAAGAGCGATCCCGCCCAGTACGGCACCGTTCAGCGCCTGCAGTTGGTTCCGGTCGGCGCGCAGGAGCAATTCACCAAAGCCGTGTTTCCCGACAGCACGTCCACCGCGGTGCTCGAAGAAGACAACAGTCAGGGCAATCCCAATTACCAGAATCCGGGCAGCGCCAGTTATCACTGGGCCATCGCCGGCCCCTACGGCGGCAATTTTAACGGCACGTTTGCGGGTAATCCGGAAATGACCACGCCGGGCAACTTCAGTTCTTCCGGCCAGGTGGCGCGTTCGGATTTTTACATGATGATTCCCACCTACGGCACCGCGAATGGAAAATGGTTGGGTTATTTTGAACTCAGCCCCAGCGGTACCATGACCTACGTGGCATATCCCACCACGACACCAGTCGTCAAGTCCATCACCCGGTCCGGCACCACCACCACCATCAATTACAAGACTGGGCTCTACGGCACGTACACCCTCCGGGGCACCAACCGAGTGGTTTCCGGTTTAGCCGCGACGAACTGGCCGGCCATTACCACCCTCAGCAGCGGAGACACGGCCACCCATGTTATCACGGATACCACCTCGGACGACCAAAAATTCTACATCATCACCGCCCAGTAACCCATCAACCTAAAACCAAAAATTTTAACGGACAATATCAACCAACAAGAAACCAAATAATATGAAAAAAACGCTACTCCTCACTCTGGCGCTTGGTCTGGTCGGCGCCTCGTCACTCGTGGCTGCCAACACGGATGTGTATATCACGGGGGCCACAGCCTTCCGTACCAGTGTCTATGCCGCCTCCCAAAAGCTTTTCAGCCCCGCACCCACCATTTATTACGGTGACGCGGCGCACGGCGGTGCGGATTCGGGTTTTAGTTCCGGCACGGCGTCCTGGGTCATGACCGGAACTCCGATCACCGGATTGACCAATCTGTCCGGCAACACCCTGACCATTCACGGCCTCTTTACCGGTTCGGTTCAAGGTGTGCAGACCGTGGAAGACGGCACCAAGCTGCTGTTTCCGGCCGCCTCCGGCACTCCTGGAGGGCTGTGCAGTGCTTATGTGACGAACAGTCCCACCATCGGCTTTTCTGATGCGTCCAGCTACGCCACGCCTTTTCCGGCCCAGGGCAACATCGCCGAAGAAAACGTGTGCGTGCAGCCCTTTGTCGTGGTGAAATCAGTCCCGGCCACCGGTCCGGTCGCCAACATTAGCAACGTCAGTTGGGAGCAACTGGCCTTTGGCATTCCGAACGGGCGCCTTCCGTATTCGGCTTGGACGGGCAACGAAGCCGACACCAACCAGTATGTTTATATTCTGGAACGCACCCTGGACTCCGGCACCCGCCGCAATTTCACTGCCGAGAATTATTTCCAATACAGCGACCCGGCCAAAGTTTACATCTACGATGTTACCAACAATACCTGGTTCGTTCCGACGCTCCTGACCAACACCCTGACGGGTTCTTCTCCCAACGGAGTGGTCGGCCCGGCGGGTCTCAACAATGTGAACCTGAACTGGGGCTACGGTTACGTTGGCGGTGGCGATATCCGGTCCTCGCTTGCCAGGAACAATGCCGCCAATCAGGCCATTGCCTTTCTGTCCATCGCCGACGCCAAATCCTTGACCGTGGGCGGCTCGAACTGGGCCACCGTGGTCTCCATCAGTGGCTTCTGGCCGACGGCGGCCGGCATTGGTATCCGCGGCAACACCGGCACCAACGACTTTTCGCCCATTACTTCGGGCTATTATACGGCGTACGGCAACGAGATTCTGGTTCATCTGATTGATCCCAGCGCGGGGGCCGGTGACCAGAACATCACGCAGACCCAGTTGGGCGACCAGAACACTCCCGGTTCCTTCCTCGGTGTGTTCAATGCGCAGAGCCTGTACAACGGCGGAACGCTCGTGACGGGCAGCATCGAAAACGAAATCGAGCTGAGCAAGACCGGCGGCGCCACGGCCATCCGGCTCTCGGACATGCGGACCAGCCGGCCGAATGTCGGCGGTGAAATCTTCCCGCGGGTGCATTAACATCAGTTTAGTTGGCAGCCGTCCGGCCGGTGCGTACTCGTTCGCGCACCGGCCGTTCGATTTTGGCAGGGAACCGGGCAGAGGCAAACGCTGCTTGCCTTGACCCCGGCAGGACTTCCGGCCAATGCCTTTGCCGCCGCCAAACGTTGCTCAATCGGCACGCGGGCTTCATGTGGGCGTAACTCATCCGGTTCAAGGTCACTCGGAACAAATTGAAAACCTATGAACCCTGAAACGATGCCGGCGCTGGAATCCATGACCGAAGGAGGATTGCGGCTGTTCTCGCTTTATCTGGATTTTAACGCCTCGGTGCGCGCCCGCTGGGGCACCAGCCAGATTGCCCGGCTGGCCGGTGAGCACTGGACAGCCACAACGGAAATGTGGAATTTGGACTCCCTGGCCGCCGGCGAACCCATTCGCAAGCTGATTACCCAGGAAGCTGCGGACGCCGACGTGCTCATTGTGGCGATGAGCTCGATTGATCGGCGCGAGCTGGAGCTGGTTCAATGGCTGGATTCCGTAGCGGCCTTCAAAAAGAGCCGTCCGGTTTCCGGATTGTTCGTCGGTCTGCTTGGCGATGAAAACAGCCGGCCCGGGGAGCTGGACTGGACCATAAAACAATTTCTGGGCTGCGCCCGGCGTCTGGACCGGGACTTCATCTGGCGCTGGATGGACCATGAAGCGATGGACAGCAACGATTGGCTGGGGGAGAGCGTGGCAACTCTGCTGACCCGCAAGCAATCGGCGCCCGAGGCGATCTTTTGGCCGGGAACGGCGCTGGGAGCGGCCTGACCCGTGCCCGGCAACTCCGGGGCGCGGTTCCCACCGGCGACTTGAACGCCAGAAAATGTCACCGGTTTGTTGCGGTCCCGTCTTTGACCAAAATCCAAAACTGTGTTGGAGTGGTTGCGCAGTCAGTATTCCTACCGATGGTTCGAAATGGTACACACACCGGGCGCTGGTGTTGCCTCAACACCGGCGCCCTTCTGTTGCCGGCGGTTTGACGGTCGAACCGGCCTGCGCCCAGGCGAGTTGTCATCGATCGGCGCGAAAGGATTCAGTTTGAGAATCTCCTTTTGTCACCGTCCTGTAACTTGACTGTCTGCCCGCTTTTGCTGAGGGTAAAAACCTGAGCATTTTTCAATCCCGAAAATGGGAAGCGCCGCTTGTTGGCACGCAATCGTGAAAACTCACGCAAGCCTGATTTTGGCCGGAGCGATGATCGGCTTCGCGCTGACAACCGATTCCAGTCTGGCTGAGTCGGTCTATACGTCCTATTCCTTTAGCACGCTGGCGGGCAAGGCCGGTGTTTCCGGGAGCGCCAACGGAACCGGAAGCGGCGCACAGTTCAATGCTCCGTTCGGCCTGGCCGTGGACGGCGCGGGCAATGTCTACGTCGCCGACACGCTCAATCACACCATCCGGAAAGTGACGCCCGCCGGAGTCGTCTCCACTCTGGCCGGCCTGGCGGGCGCTCATGGCTCCGCCAACGGAACGGGCAGCGCCGCGCGATTTTACAAACCTTCCGGCGTCGCGGTGGATACCGCCGGCAACGTGTATGTGGCGGACACGCTCAACAGCACCATCCGGAAAATCACTCCGGCGGGAGCCGTCACCACTCTGGCGGGCAGGGCGGGTCAGACTGGAACCAACAATGGTACCGGCAGCGCGGCGCGCTTTAACACCCCCTTCGGAGTGGCCGTGGACAAGGCCGGCAATATTTATGTGGCCGATACCTACAACCAAATGATTCGGAAAGTGACGGCGGCGGGCGTGGTGTCAACATGGGTTGGCACGGCCGCATTGCTCTTCAGTCCTTCGGGAGTTGCCGTGGACGATGCCACCAACGTTTATGTCGCCGATTACGGCAACAACATCATCCGGAAAGTGACGCCGTCTGGCACGGTGACGACCCTGGCCGGCTGGGCCGGCAGTTCCGGCAGTACCGATGGGATCGGGACCGCAGCGCGTTTTTATTATCCGGCCAGCGTGGCGGTGGATAGCATCACCAACGTCTACGTGGCGGACTCCTACAATGATACGATCCGGAAAGTGAGTCCCGCGGGCGTGGTCACCACTCTGGCCGGTCTGGCGACCCATTCCGGCACCAATGATGGAACCGGGAGTAACGCGCGGTTTTATCTCCCTTCCGGTGTGGCGGTGGATGGCTCGGGCCGCATTTACGTCGCCGACACCTCCAACTATACGATCCGGAAGGGTTCCCCCACCCCTTTGATCCTGACCACCGGCCCGGGCTTTGGTTTCAGCGGCGGCCATTTCGGATTCAACTTGCAGGGCCCGGCCGGGCAGCCGGCAATCGTGGAAATCTCCACCAACCTCGCCAACTGGCTGCCGGTCTGGACCAACACTTTCGGCCTCGGTACGCTCTATTACAGCGATCCGCAGAGCGGTTACGCTTCGCAACGTTTCTACCGCTTCCACACCCCGTAAGCGCTGCTTGGCGACTCAACCGGCGGAAGGCCTGCAGCAGGATTCGGCCATCAATTGTAACCTTCGGGCGGGTAAAGAAACCGCCGTTGTCCGTAAACTGCCATGCCAGCACTTCACCCGGCGATGAAGGGGCGCCCTTGTTTCAAAATCGTCACCGGTCTGACGTTCAATAGTCACAAGCCGCCGGCAGGCTGCCGGCCCGGTGACCATCGAACGACATCTCATGTTGCAGGAAGTGACGTTGCGTTCTTCCGGCGAATGGGCACCGCGACAACATTCCTGGTTCGTGGTACGGGTGGCCGAAGGGACCGGTTATTGGCTGCAACCAGGTGCCGCCGCGCGCCAGCTCGGCGCCGGGGACGGTTTGATGACCACTGGGAACAGCAAGGGGATCTTGCGCGCCAGCCAATTGGGCGAGCTAAAACTTCAGTTTTTTGTCAACGAGCCGCAATACCTCAACGGTCTGCTGACCGTTGCCGAATGGCATCAGGTCGAAAACCTCCAGCAAAAGCCGGTCCCGCCCGTCTCGTTTTTCGCCGCCGACCAGCCGCTGGCCCAGCGTTTCACCCGGCTGGCCGAGCAACCGCGCCGGGAAGGTCTGCCCCTGCGTTGCGGCCTGCTGCAGTTGTGGGCCAATGCCATCGCCGAATTGTTGCCGCCGCCGGCGCTTGAACCACCGGGCAGCAACAAGCTGCGCGAGCGGTTCCAGCAACTCGTCGGCCGGATGCCCGAAGCCGAGCTATCCCAGCGCACCCTCCGCGATCTCGCTGGCCAGCTGAACTGCAGCGAACGTCACTTCACCCGGCTTTTCCGGGAGTCGTTTGGCGTGCCGTTCCGCACCCGCCAGATCGAATTGCGCCTCCAGCGCGCCCGCCAGCTGCTCGCGGATTCCAACGCCAAAATCATCAACGTCGCCTTCGATAGCGGTTACCACCATCTCGGCCTGTTCAACCTGATGTTCAAAAAGCGCTTTGGCATGACACCCAGCGAATGGCGGCAGCAGAGCCTGCGCCGCAAAGCATTTCCGCCTTCCAGTGGTCATTGGGCGAGGTCGGCGGCGCGCTGGAGCGTTGGGTTGTTGCTCCTGATTTGCGGCTCGCTTCTGCCCGCCCGGGCGCAAATTAATTCAACGCCCATCGGCCGTCCGGTGACCAATGCGGTCGCGGCAACGACTCGCTTCAACATCCGGGCCTATGCAATCCACGGCAATCCGGCGCTCCCGGCAACGGAGCTGGGCGTCATCTGTTCCCCCTACACCGGTACCAACCTGAACCTGGAGGACATCGGCCGGGCCGTCTCGGCTGTGCAGGCGGAGTACCGCCGCCAGGGTTATGCGACGTTGAGCTTCGCCGTCGCCCCGCTCCAAATCACCAACGGCCAGGTCACCATCCACGTGTTTCAGGCCGCCTCGCCTCAAATCCTGATCGCGGGTCAACGGTATGTCGGTCCCGGCCCAGGCGCCGGCGCCGGCGCCAACTCCGCCGCCGCCGAAACCGTGCTGCCGGCGCTGCAAGCGGGACCGGCTCCCATTGTTCCCCCGGCCGCGGACGCCGTCCCCGCACCCACGGTTCACCCGGTAACGGTTGCCGACGCGGATGAACTGGCCCGGGCCCGGATCGCCCTCCTGCAAAAATTGGACGAGCTGGCAGCCAAAGACCAGGACACGCGCGTCCACGTGGTATCCACCAACCCCGGTCCGCGCTTCGAAGTCAACCAATATCTGGTTCGGGGCAACACGGCGCTTCCGCCGGAAGCCATCACTCGAGCGCTCACGAATGTGGATGGCGCCTTCGGCACCAATGTCAGCTTTGACGGGATTCGCGCGGCGCTGACCGAAGTGCGGGGAGCATATCGTGAACGCGGGTACGTGACGGTGGATGTGCGTCTCCCGCCGCAAAAACTCACCAATGGGACGGTGAAAGTGCAGGTGATCGAAGGCCGGCTGGCGGCCATCAATGTCATCGGCAACCACTACTACAGTTCCAACAATGTGCGGCGCGCCCTGCCGAGCCTTCGCACCAACGCGCTGTTGAATTCGCACATACTGCAGAGCGAACTCGACGCCGCCAATGCGAATCGCAATCGGCAAATCTATCCGGTGGTCGGACCCGGCCCCGAACCGGGGACGAGCGAGCTGACGCTCAAGGTCAAGGACCGGCTGCCGTGGCACGCGCGGCTTGAACTCAACAACTCGGGAACTCCGGGCACGCCCGACCTTCGCTTCAATTTCAATTCCCAGTACGACAATCTTTGGGGCCTCGACCATCAAGTGGGTGTGCAATACAGCTTTTCGCCCGAACAAATGAAAAATGAAAACGATTATGTCAACTCACCCTTTGACGACCCCTTGGTAGCCAATTACAGCGGGTATTATCGCCTGCCGCTCGGCAGTGATAACCCGGTGCAGCAGCAGGTGGAAGCCAATCCCGGCAGCTTCGGTTACAATGAAGCAACCCATAAATTCAACCTGCCGCCGGCCACCGGCCGCCCCGAGCTGAATTTCTACGCCAGCCGCTCCACCGAGGATACCGGCGTGCAGTACGGGCCGCTCGAAAACGTTGTCACCACCCCGCTCTTGAAGATCGATTCCCGGACTTCGGGCGACAACGTCACGCTCAACGAAGGCGCGGGCGCGCGTTTCACCCTGCCGCTGCCGCAAGTGGCCACCGTGAGCGGCAGTCTGTCCCTCGGTGTGGATTACAAGCGTTATCAACAGGTGAGCTACAACACGAATAATTTTTACGTGGCCATCGTCGTCACCAACTCGGCGGGGCAGCCGGTGACGATCAAGAACACGGTTGCTTCCGGCCAGCCCCCCCAGCGCACGACGCTGATCTACGTGCCGCTCAACTTCGGGTGGAATGCCACCATCCCCGATGACCTGGGAAAGACATTTTTCCATTCCCAGGTCAATTTCAACCCGTTCAAAGGCCCGTCCGACGATGCGGAATTCGGCAAAGCGTCGTACACGACCAACGCGCAGGCCGGATATGTCACCCTGCAGATGAGCATGGACCGGGTGCAAAACATCTACCATGACTGGTCGGTAAAACTGCATGCCGACGGGCAGTGGGCGAATGGGGCGCTCATCAGCAACGAACAATATGGCATGGGCGGCATGGCCGGCGTGCGCGGCTATCAGGACGGCTTTGCCTATGGTGACGAGGGCTGGCGTTTTTCCATCGAACCGCAAACGCCCTTGTTCAAGGTGGGCATGGTCGGCAACGACAAATATGAGGCGCCCTGCTGGGTTCGCGCCTCCGCGTTTCTGGATTATGGCCGGCTCTACGACCTGGAGGTCCCGGCCGGGGTGGCCAGCTCGATCAATTTTTGCGGCATCGGCTTTGGCTGCACCGTCAACCTTGGCCCTCATCTGGACGGACGGCTTACGGTCGCCTGGCCCTTGATCGACCATCCCGACCAGTCTCCTTACCGCATCTATTTTGGCGTCGGCGCCCAATTCTAAATGATCGCGCTCAATAACTTGTCACTCACTTGTAACGTTCGGACGCCGGCGATTGGCGTAAACTCTCCGGCAAAAGTTGTCGTGAAGATCTGGCATCGCCATCACTTTTTCCAACGCGCCCTCGCCGGCATGGGATGGCTGGGGATTGCCCTGGCGGCAACGGCCAATCCGACCGGCCTGACCGTGCAGCATGGTTCGGCGACTGCCACCGTCAACGGATCGCAAGTGACGATTACCGCGTCCCAAAACGCTTTCCTGAATTGGCAGAGTTTCAACATTGCCGCGGGCGAGACGACCATCTTCAATCAGCCTTCGGCCACTTCCATCGTCTGGAACCAGATCAACGATCCCAACCCGTCCCGGATTTTTGGCAATCTCCAGGCCAATGGCGTCGTCGTGCTCCTCAATTCCTCCGGCTTTTATTTTGGCCCGAACTCGTTCGTCAGTGCCGCCGGGCTGGTGGTGTCCACGGCCAATTGCGTCCCGCCCCAGAACTCCGGCGGCGCCTGGGAGTTCAACGGGCCGCCGCCGTTGGCCAGCATCGTCAATTACGGCCGGATCAACATCGGCCATGGCGGTTCGGCCTTTCTCATCGCCGACCGGGTTGAAAATCACGGCAGCATTGAAGCCCCGGGTGGCACCATCGGCCTGGCCGCCGGACAAACGGTGTTGCTCAGCGAACGACCCGACGGTCGTGGCCTGAGCCTGCGGGTCACGCTGCCCCAGGGATCGGTGGATAATGAAGGCCGGTTGATTGCCGACGGCGGCACGATAGCCATGCGCGCCCAAGTGGTGAACCAGAACGGGTATCTCCAGGCCGACGCGGCGCAGAACATCAACGGCACCATCGAACTCGTCGCCGCCGACCAACTGAATCTCGGCGCGGATTCCCAAATCCTGGCGCGCGGTGACGACGCCTCACCCGGCAGCAACGGCGGCAACGTCACGCTCAAGGCGGGCAACCGCTTTGGCGATGATATTGGCAGCTTGATCGAGGTCAACGGCGGAGCGCAGGGCGGAAACGGCGGCAATGTGGAGATCTGCGCCGCCAACGTTCAGTCCCTCAACTCCAGCATCGACGCGCGGGCACAAACGGGCTGGACGGCAGGGAAACTTTTTCTGGACCCGGATTTCATTGTTCTGGGCACGTCCGGGACCGGTAGCGCCGGCGGCGGCACCGTCCTGGCGACCGACAACGCCGGCACGACCTTGAATTTGAACGTGAACACCGCCTTTGCCAACCTCGCGGTTTCCCAGATCATCCTCCAGGCCGCCTACGACATCACGGTCGCCGGCGGCACGTCCTGGAACCTAAGCCAGACGATCGGCGCAAATTTTGGCGGCGTGACCAGCGGTCAATTGACGCTGGAGGCCGGGCGCAACATCATCCTCAACGCCGGCTCCAGCATCACCGACGTTAATAACTGGTCCCTCGCCCTGTACGCCGGGGTCGGCAGCTTTTCCCTGACGACGCCGACGGTTCAATCCGGCGTCGGAAGTATCTTGCTGAACGGCGGCAGCAGCCAAACCTGGGGAAGTTGGATCCGGACGGCAGCCGGAAGCATCAGCCTGACCGCCGGCAAAGACATCCTGGTGAACGCGGACAAACAAGGCAACTCCGGTTTCGTGATCACGACGGGCGGCGGCAGCATCTGCGCCCATGCGCTGGCGGGCAACATTGACACCGGTGACTACGCGCAGGGGTATCACTTCGACAGTGGCACCGGGCCGGCTTACGATTTGAACAGCGGTCTGGGCGGCATCAGCACGGCGGCGGGTGGCGACGTAACGCTCATTGCGGGCGGCAATGTGACCAGCCTGTTGCCCGGCAAGGGCACTTATTACTTCGACGGCACTGCGAAAACGCCTGGCAGCGCTGCTCACAACGGCAGCATCACAGATTACTATACGGCCGGGACCGGAGCTTACGGCCCCGAGGCCGGGGACGTAACCGTCATCGCGGGCGGCAATGTCGCCGGCCATTATCTGGTGGCCAACGGCACCGGCCGCATTTTCGCCGGCGTGAAAATGGACGCCGATGGCAATCCCCTCACGGACGGCTCAGGAAATTATGTGCTGGGCACTTCGGGCAGCGCGGGGAAGGACCTGGCCAACAATAGTCTCGCCCTCAGCCTGATCAGCGGAGGGTGGAACGTGACGGCGGCGCAAAACATCCGCCTGCAGGAGGTCCGCAATCCCAATGGCGTGTTTAACGACAACCACATTTTTGATTATGCGCCGGATGCCTATGTGAACTTGTCCGCCGGCAATACGGTGCAATTGGCATCGACGATTGCGTTGCCGCGGTTGTCCAGCGGCGTCAACATCAATGTGCCCGTCATTTACCCCTCGATCCTGGACATCCAGGCGGGTGCCGGCGGAGTCGTGCTGGGCGCGGCGGGCTCAACGTTCACCAGTCTGATTCTTTATCCCTCGCCGCAAGGGAGCCTGATCATTGACACGACTGACGGCGGTCCGCTGGTCAGCGCGCTCAGCCCCGTTTCCGGCGGCCCCCAGGTTTTCAACCTGATCGTTTCGGATGCCGGCCACAACAATTACACCGCCACGCTCAACTTCGGCATCAACGATCACGCCGCCTCCCCCATCCACCTCGGCAATTCCACTCCGATTCAGCTGGATATCTCCGGCAACCTGAAACTGATCAGCCTGGTCGCACCCGAGGCGGCGCAAATCAACGTGGGCGACAGCACGCACATCAGCGACATGGTCAACTGCACTTTTCAGGCTGTGAATCTGGGCGAAAACGACGTGACCAGCATCAGCGTCACCGGCGACATCTACAACCGGAGCAGTTTTACCGATGTTCCGGGGGTCACGCCCGAGGCCGCCGCCAATTTGTTTTACCTGGCCCAAGCGGTGAACAACCCGTTATCCGCCACCACCCTGGCTTCCAGTTTCTATTACAACCCGGCGACCCAGACGCTGACCTATCAAAACATTCCCGGCTGGACGCTGCCACAAGTTTTTAATTTGCTGAATAATTTGACGGTCCAGGTTTATGTCAACGGCGTCGCTCAGTTCACCTACGACGCCAACGGCCATGCCATTCCGGTGACGACCACCGTTTCGGTTCTCGACAGCGCCACCCAATCGGCGCTGCAGACGCAATTCAACGCCCTGGGCGGGATTCCCTACAATGCCACGCCGGGCGCTCCCACCGGCTATTTTATCGGCGGCGGCGGACAACTCGACATCACCGCCCGGACCATCGACCTGGGCACCTCGGCCGGAATTCAATCGAAAGGCGTGGCTCTCTATACCGTTCGCGGCACTTACCCGTTGGCCGGTCTTTTTGGCAATGGCGGCGTATTCGACCGGGCAGCCGACATTATCGTCACAACCACCGGACAAAACACCGGCCTCAGAAATACCTACGGCGATTTCATCGGCGATCTGGACATGTATTCCAGTTCGATCGCCTCCCTGAGTGGCGGCAATATTACCCTCGACATCGGCGGTGACGTCAATGCCGGCTCCGCAGTCTTTACCGTCAACTCACTGGCGGCCCGGGGCATCTATTCGACGGGGCAAGGCAATGTGAGCGTGACGGCGAACGGGAATGTCAACGTCAACGGCTCGCGCATCGCCAGCTATGATGGCGGCAGCGTCACGGTAATTTCGCGGAATGGTGATATCAACGCCGGCAACGGGGGCGCCGGGTACGTGATCGTTCAACAATACAGCGTGGATGCGAGCACTCATGCGGTCACCGCCCCCGTCTTCACCATCCCCGGCAGCGGCATTCTGGCTACAACCCTCCCCGATTCGCCCAATATCGTCGGGAACATCCTGGTGGAAACCCCGAACGGTAATGTCAACGCCAGTTCCGGCGGCATCGTCCAGTTGCCGCTCAACAACGTGGCCAGCGGCAGTGCCACCGTCACCGTCCTGGCCGGGGAGGATGCGACTGGGAATATCATCTCGGCCGGCCGGAATATTGACGCCAGCGGTTCCGGTGTCATTGGCAGCACCGTCGTCCTCAAGGCGAGTGGCGACATCATCGGGGCAATTTTCGCCCGGGATAACCTGGACATCAACGCGGTACAAAACGTCAATGTGACGGCGTTGTCGCAGGGAACGGCCACCGTCAACGCCGGCGAAACCCTGTCCGGAACCATCATCGGCGTGGGCGGCATTAGCGCCGCCGGCACGTCGGTGGATGCCTCGCTGCTGTCCAACAACGCCATCAGCGGCGAGACCAGCGGTCAGTCCGGCTTGGGGCAAGGCACCGCCGCCAATTCGGCCAGCCAGAGCATGCAATCCGAGGACGTCGCCAAAGCCGCCGATGCCACCGACGAAACGAGCGACGACGAAAAGAAGAAGAAGGGCAAGGAAGTAGCCCTGACCCAAAAAGCCGGGCGGGTCACCGTGCTCCTGCCGCCCCGGCAAACAAGCCCCAGTCCGAATCCCGGAACCTAAAACCTGACCTACCTATGACCAGCTTGATTCAGCCCATGTTCGCCGCCAACGCGGCAGTGTACGCCATCCAGAACGCCACGACCGAAGGCAAAGTCACCGTGATTGCCCTGCTGGTCCTGTCGCTGTTCAGTTGGACCATCATCATCACCAAGTTCCGCCAGTTGCTGATCGCCCGCCAGGCGAGCAAAAAATTCTTTGCCGCCTACAATTCCACCCGCGACCCCCTGGACATTCAGCGCCAGGGCAAGGAATTTGACGGCTCGCCCGCGTATCAGCTCTACATCCGCGGCGCAGACGAACTGGCGTATCAATTAAAAAACAATCCCGTCGCGGCACGGTCCCTCCCCCGGGTCGCTCCCGCCGAGGGTCACGAACACACAAACACCGATTTCCTCGCCCGGTCTGTCGAGGTGAAAGTCAGCATGGCGTCGTTTGAGGCGATCAAGGTGGTGCTGGAGGAAGCGGCCAGCGCGGAGGCGGTGGGACTGGAAAAAGGGATGATTGTGTTGTCCACCGCGGTGGCCGGCGGACCGTTCATCGGATTGCTGGGCACCGTCTGGGGCGTCATGTCCACCTTCGCCGGCATCGCCGAAAGCCGGGCCGCCACCCTCACCGCCATGGCCCCCGGCGTCGCCGCCGCCCTCGTCGCCACCGTCACCGGCCTCCTCGTCGCCATCCCCGCCATGTTCGCCTACAATTTCATGGTCACCACCATCCGCCACCTCACCCAGGAACTCGACGGTTTCGCCAGCCGCTATGCCAACCAGATCGAGCACGTCTATGTGGACCATCGCCCCTTGTCCGAGGAAATCCAGAACGCCAACGAAATTCTGGCCGGCCGGATCGTCGGCGCGCTGCAGCCCAATGGAGCTCCCCTGGTGGTTGACCGATGAAGAAGTGTTCGAAATCGGCGCATCAATCGCTGACGGAGCTGAACATCACGCCGCTGCTGGACCTGGCGTTCGTGCTGCTGGTGATTTTTATTATCACCACCATGCCGCCGGTCAATGACCTGGATCTGAAACTGCCCACCGCCGCCAAGCGCCTCAAGGACCCGCCCCGCAAGGCCAACTACATCACCGTCCAGGCCGACGGCACCCTTTACCTCAACAAGGCCAAATTCACCAACCCCGAGGAGATCCTCCAATCCCTCATCAGCGCCCGCCTGGACGACCCGGACTTGAACGTGATCATCCGTGGCGACAGCCAGACCAAGTACAAACAAATCCGCGCCGTGCTGGATGTTTGCCAGCGGGCCAATGTGCCCAAGGTGGATCTGGCCACCGAAGCCGCCAACGCTAAATAGCTCATGCTGCCGCAAAGCCACGCCCGCACCAAGCGCAACTCCTCCAGGGTGAACCTGCTGATCTCGTTCCTCTTTCACGCGCTGATTGTGCTGACCATGTTTTACTTTGCGGCGCGGCAGGGGCTGCTGGGCAAACAGTTGAAGAAAATCGCCGTCGAGATGGTCAAGGAGAAACCGCCGGAGAAACCCAAGGAACCCGAGAAACCGAAGGTCGAGCCGCCCAAGGTGGAGCCGCCCAAGGTCGTGGAAAAGCCCAGGCTGGTGGAGGAGGCCAAAGCCGCCCCGCCGCCGCCGGTCGTGGCGCCGCCCACCGTGGCTCCGCCCGCGGCGGAACTGCCGGCGTTCGAATTCGAGGGCGGCAAAGCGGTGGAAACCAGCTCGGACCCCGTCCAACTCTACAAGGGTTTCGTGGAATATGCGCTGCGCTCGAGATGGCAGCGGCCGGACAACATCGCCGATGACAACTATGTGGCGGAAGTGGAGGTGTCGGTGGACCGGAAAGGGCGGCTCAGCGACCCGACCTGGGAAAAGGGTTCGGGCGACCGCCGCTGGGACGATTCGGTGCGCCAGGCGCTGGCGACGGTGAAGAGCCTGGACCGGCCGCCGCCGACGAATTTTCCGGGGCGCGTGGTGGTGCGGTTTGACGTGCAGGCGGAGACCGAGCCGATCAGCCAATGAAAAAGACGTCGCAAAGCCATCACAGTTCGCTCAGCGAATTGAACATCACGCCGCTGCTGGACCTGGTGTTTGTGTTGCTGGTGATCTTCATCATCACGACGCCGCAGATGATGAATAATCTGGAGATGACGCTGCCTTCGGGCAAACCGCCGCCCCAGACCCCCCAGAAGCCCAAGCTCAACCACATTGTGGTGGATGCGGCGGGGCAGACCTACCTGAACGACCGGCCCGTGACCATCCCGACGCTCACGACCGACCTGCAACAGATGAAGGCGGCCGACCCGGCACTCAGCGTGGTGGTCAAGGGCGCCGACGAGGTGGATTACCAGAACATGATCAATGTCCTGGACGTCCTCCAGCAACTCGACATCACCAAGGTCGGCCTGGCCACCGAAACCAGCCCGGACCACCCATGACATAAACTTGATGCTTAGCGACGGCAGTCTCGGCCAGCGGCGCACGGCAGACAGCGCCTACTCCGGTCAACTCATGCCGCTGCTTTGCCTCAGCTTGAAGGTGTGACCTTTGAGCGCTGTCTCTGCCGGTTTTTGGCTGCAAATCGGGAAATGTTACAAGGCCCCGGAATTGTCACCTGATCGTAACTATTCCGCCGCTTGTTTGTAACCGCGCTGTTTCAGTCTGCCGCAACCATCTGCATCGCCAACCATGAAACGACTAAAGAAACAGAACGTCACTGCCAAATTCACGCTGTTTGCGGGCGCCACGACGTTGCTGGCCTTCACCCCGACCGGGCAGGCCCAAACGTCGGTGGATGCGCTGCTCAACAAGCTCGAGCAGAAAGGCATCCTTACCGTGGATGAAGCAAAAGAGTTGCGGGCCGAAAATCAGCAGGATTCCGCCGCGGACATTAACAAGGCCATTAACGCCAAGTTCCCGATGCCCGACTGGGTGGTCAGCTATAAACTGTATGGCAGTTTCCGGGGCCGTTTTGACGACGAACTCACCGACAACCCCGGGGTTCCCGATCCCTCCGACCCCACCAAAGGGCTCAGCGGCCAGAGCCGCGTCCGTTGGCGATACCGCTTGCTCGCGGGATTGGAGGTCAACATGAAGAATGACTTACAGGTGGGTTTCCGGATTGGTTCGGGTGATTCGGGTAGTCCGCTGTCGAGCAACCAGACCATGCAGGACAATGCCAGCAACAAATCCATCTGGATCGACACTGCCTACGGCAGGTGGACCGCGATCAACAACCAGGTGTGTTCGCTGGCCGCCACCATCGGGAAAATGGACCAGCCATTTCAGGTGTCACCGATGGTCTTCGACGCGGATTACATGCCGGAAGGCGCCGCCTTGCAGGCGAAATACAATATCACCGACGCCCACTCAATCGCCATCAACGGTGGTGCCTTTGTGCTGGACGAAGTGAAAGGTTCGGCCCGCGATCCTTATATCACCGGCGCCCAGGCAATCTGGAATGCCAATTGGACCTCGCGGATCGCCACGTCGCTGGGCTTTGCTGCCTTTGATATTGTCAATCCCGGCGCCTTGGGCTTGTCCGGATTTCCCGCCAATTCCGCCAACTACAATCCCGGGGGCGTGCCCAACAGCAATCAAGGCAACACCTACAACTCGTCCACCGGCAATCTGGTTTACAATTACAACCCCATCATCGCCAGCGCCAGCACCACCTACACCCTGGACACGTTCCCGCTGTACCGGGGTAAATTCCCCATCAAATTCAGCGGCGAATATATGTACAATGGCGGCGCCGACCCGGCCAAAGGTGACGCCAACAACGTCGGCTGGTGGGCAGGGGTCCAGCTGGGAAAATCCGGCAAGCAAGGCATGTGGGACATTTTCTATCGCTATCAGTACCTCGAAGCCGATGCCTGGTATGACAACCTGGTGGATGATGACAACGTCGCCTTCTACAGCAATACCACGCTGACCCAGCCCCTGAATGGCTGGGCCGGCGGCACCAATATCAAAGGTCACCTGGTCAAGTGCAATTATTCCCTCACCGACGCGCTCACTTTTTCGTTCACCGCCTACGTCAACGAGTTGATCAATCCCAATCAAAACGTAGGCAGTGTGGGCCAACCCAAGAACAATGCCCTCCATGTGATGGCGGACCTGATGTGGAAATTTTAACCCCAAAGTAACGTGATTGTTTAACGGCAAACTGATTAACTTGAACCATGAAAAAAATCCTTCTCTCCTTGCTGGGTGGCGGCTTGCTCGCTGGGTCAACCGCGGCGCACGCGCAAATGCTGATCAACGGCGCCGGCGCCACGTTCCCCTACCCGATCTATTCAAAATGGTTCGACGAGTACACCAAGGTGGACCCGTCGGTCCGTTTCAACTACCAATCCATCGGCTCCGGCGGCGGCCAGAAGCAAATCACCGCCCAGACCGTGGATTTCGGCGCGTCCGACGGCCCCATGAGCGACGAAAACCTGGCCAAGGCGCCGGGCAAAATCCTGCACCTGCCCACCGTTGCCGGCGCCGTCGTCATCACCTACAACCTCCCGGATAATCCCAAGCTGAAACTGGACAGCGACACCCTGGTCGGCATCTACCTCGGCAACATCACCAAGTGGAATGACCCTAAAATCGTCGCGCTGAACCCCGACTTGAAGCTGCCGGCCGGCGACATCATTGTGGTGCACCGTTCGGACGGAAGCGGCACCAGCTTTATCTTCACCGATTACCTGAGCACCGTCAGCCCGATCTGGGCGGATTCGGTGGGCAAAGGCACATCGGTTAAATGGCCGGCCGGGGTCGGCGTGGGCGCCAAGGGTAATGAAGGCGTGGCCGGCCAAGTCAAGCAGCTCCCCGGCGCCATTGGTTACGTCGAATTGATTTACGCCAACCAGAACAAGCTGCCGTTCGCTGATCTCAAGAACGCGGCGGGCAATTTTGTCACTCCATCGCTGACCTCCGTCACCGCCGCCCTGGCCACAGCGAAAATTCCCGAGGACTTCCGCTTTTCCATGGTCAATGCGCCGGGCGACCAGGCCTACCCGATCGCCGGCGCAACCTGGTTGCTGGTTTATGAAAAGCAGAAAGACGCCGACAAGGGCAAAAAGCTGGTCGAATTCCTGAATTGGGCCATGACCAAGGGCGAGGGCCTGGCCTCGTCGCTCGATTACGCCCCGCTGCCGGAATCGGTCCGGCAACGTGTTCTGGAGCAGATCCGAACGATAAAGTACTGACTTTGCTTCGCCATCGGATATGTTAGGGGCGAGTCGGATGAAAGGCGTTGTTCCTCCCACCTTTCGTCCGTTTTTGCTGGTGAATGAACGAAGCATCGGAGGGCAGGAGAAATGGAGTGCTGGACAATTGAATCGCTGATTTCACACTCCATCACGCTGTTTCAATCTACAGAATTTGAGCGAGTCCATTGCCATGCCGTCTGCTGCGACTGCGCGAACCCCTGGGGGTTCCCGCCTGGGCGATCGCGCGTTCCATTGGCTGACCCTGCTCATGGCGCTGTCCGTTTTCGCGCTCATCGTGCTCATCGGCTATGAGCTGGCCCACGGCTCGGGCATCACCTTGCGCCGGTTCGGCTGGCACTTTCTGGTCAACAGCGATTGGGACCCGGTGAATGAACAGTTCGGGGCGCTGCCGTTCATTTTCGGCACGCTCGTTTCATCGGCGTTAGCGCTGCTCATCGCCGTGCCCGTCAGTATTGCCACCGCCGTCTATCTCACGGAGCTGGCCCCGCTCTGGCTGCGCCAGCCGCTCATCATTTTCATCGAGCTGCTCGCCGCCGTCCCCAGCGTCATCCTCGGCCTCTGGGGCATTTTTGTGATGGTGCCCTGGCTGCGCATCCACCTTTTCCCCTGGCTGCAAAAAACGTTGGGCTTTCTTCCGCTTTTTCAAGGCCCGATTTATGGCGTCAGCATGTTGGCTGGCGGCATCATCGTCGCCATTATGATTGTGCCCATCATCACGTCGGTTTCCCGTGAAATCCTGCGCTCCGTGCCGGGCCTGCAACGCGAGGCCGCCTATGCCCTCGGCGCCACGCGCTGGGAAGTCACCCGCCTCGCCGTGCTGAGCTACGCCAAAAGAGGCCTCTTCGGCGCCGTGATCCTCGGCCTCGGCCGCGCGCTGGGCGAAACCATGGCCGTGACCATGGTCATCGGCAACCGGCCCGAAATCGCCAAATCCCTCTTTGCGCCCGGCTACACGCTGGCGAGCGTCATCGCCAATGAGTTCACCGAAGCCACGACGGACGCGTATTTGAGCGCCTTGTTTGAGATCGGTCTTGTCCTGCTCGGCGTGACCGTGCTGGTCAATGCGCTGGCCCAATTACTTCTGAAAACCTTCGCCGGCACCGGCGTCAAACCGCAACAATGACACGACATTTATGATTTACGATTTACGATTTACGGTTGAACCAATGCGCGTTGTCCCGCCGGTCAACCCGGTTAAATCATCAACCATCAATCCTCAATCCTCAATCTGATGACCGCTCCCAACCACCGTTGGCGCCAGTACAAGAACGTCCTGATGCAGGCCGTGACCCTGGCCTGCGCCATCGTGGTCGTCGCGCCCCTGGTGCTGATCTTTTATCACCTGGTCCGCCAAGGTTTCAGTTCCATCAACTGGGCGTTCTTCACGCAACTGCCCAAACCGGTTGGCGAACCCGGCGGCGGCATGGCCAACGCCATCGTGGGAACCTTCATCCTGCTCGGCCAGGCTGCGTTGCTCGGTGTACCCATCGGCGTGTTCGGCGGCGTGTACCTTTCCGAGTATGGCACGTCGCGCCTGAACTGGTGGGTCCGCTTCGCCGCCGACATTCTCAACGGCGTCCCGTCCATCACGTGGGGCATCGTCGTTTACGCGCTGCTGGTGGTGCCAATGAAGACATTTTCCGCGCTGGCTGGCGGTGTCGTGCTGGGCCTGATGATGATTCCGCTGGTGATGCGCACCACCGAGGAAGTTCTGCAACTGGTGCCGAACGGATACCGCGAAGCTGCCCTTGCCCTCGGCATCGCCAAATGGCGTACCATCACGCAAATCGTCGTGCGCACCGCCCTTAAAGGCATCATCACCGGCATCCTGCTGGCGCTGGCCCGCGTGGCCGGCGAAACCGCGCCGTTGATGTTCACCGCGCTCGGGAACCGCTTTTGGACTCACCAACTGACCGAGCCGATCGCCGCGCTCCCGCTGCAAATTTTTGAATACGCAAAATCGCCGTACGAGGACTGGTGGCGGCAGGCCTGGGCCGGCGCCCTCGTCCTGCTCCTGTTCGTTCTGTTCCTCAACACGGGCGTCCGCTTCCTCACCCGCGACCGTTTCCGCAAGCAACCATGAATTCCACCATGACGCCCGACGAAGAGAAAATCGTGCCGCAGGTTGGCCAAGCGTCGAAGGCCGAAAGTCGATGGCCAACGTCCGACGCCCAATTCTCAACCCCCGACCCTCGACCTTCGCGCCCCCCTGCTCTCCCGGCACTCGGGGTGCGCCACCTCTCCGTGTTTTTCGGCACGAATCACGTGCTCAAGGACGTTTCGCTCGACGTCACCGCCCGGGCCGTCACCGCCATCATCGGGCCCAGCGGCTGCGGCAAATCCACTTTCCTGCGCGCGCTCAACCGGATGCACGAGCTCGTGCCGGAGGCGCGCATGACCGGCGAAATCCGGCTGTTCGGCGAGGACATCTACGCGCCTGCGATTGAACCGGTCGTCGTCCGCCGCCGCGTCGGCATGGTCTTCCAGAAATCGAATCCGTTCCCGACCATGTCCATTGCCGAAAATGTCACGGTTGGCCTGCGCCTGAATGGCGTCCGCCACCGGAAACAGCTCGCCGAACGCACCGAGCAGTCGTTGCGCATGGCCGCGTTGTGGGATGAGGTGAAGGATCGCCTCTCCGCGCCGGCTATCAGCCTGTCCGGCGGCCAGCAACAGCGCCTCTGCATCGCCCGCGCCCTCGCCGTCCAGCCGGAGGTGCTGCTGATGGACGAACCCGCTTCAGCCCTCGACCCCCTGGCCACGTCCAAAATCGAGGACCTCATTCTGGAATTGAAAAAGAATTACACGATTGTCATCGTCACCCACAACATGCAGCAGGCGGCGCGCATGTCGGATTACACCGCGTTCTTCTACCTGGGGGAACTGGTGGAGTTTGACGCGACCCGGAAAATTTTCACCAGCCCGGCGAAGAAGCAGACGGAAGATTACGTCACCGGCCGGTTTGGGTGAAAACTGACGGCGAACCGGAACCAAAATTATGGAACATCATTTCGACACCGAACTCGATGTCTTGAAGCAAAAACTGCTGACCATGGCCAGCCATGCCGAAACGGCGGTCAACCAGGCGCTGCAGGCGCTCACCCAGCGGGATTTGGAACTGGCCCTGCGGGTCAAGGAGGACGACCGCATTATCGACCAGTTCGAACTGGAGATCGACGATCTGGCCATCCAGTTGCTCACCAAAGCGCCGCTGGCCGGCAACTTGCGCCTGGTCACCACGGCCATGAAAATCTCGCAGAATCTCGAACGGGTCGGCGATGAAGCCAGCAAGATCGCCAAGCGCGCCCGGGACCTCAGCCAGGAGCCGCCGGTGAAAATCACCATCGACCTGCCGCGCATGGCCGGCCTTGCCCTCGCCATGCTCAAGTCCGCGCTCGACGCGTTCGTGAACCACGATTCCGCCGCCGCCCGCGCCATCATTCCCCGCGACAAGGAGGTGGACGCGCTCAACAAGCGGATCCACGAAGACCTGGCCCAGCATATGGTGGCGAATCCCGACACCATTGGCCGCTGTCTGAACTGGATGGTCGCCTCGAAAAGTCTCGAGCGCATCGCCGACCACGCCAAAAACGTGGCCGAGGAGGTCGTTTATCTCTGCGATGCCCAGGACATTCGGCACTCCGGCGGCAAAGACCAGTCCGCCCCGGTTGCCGGGCCGTAACCGCGCCGCAAAATCCCCTTGCCAGCAGCCGGGTTTGCTGGCATAGTTATTTCGTCATTTGACTAAATATAAATATCGTGCGCGAGTTCATGGCCATTACCAAGGCGCTGTCGGACCCCAGCCGGGTCCGGATTCTCCTGGCGCTCCGGCGCCGGGAATTGTGCGTTTGCCAGATTACCGAGCTGTTTGGCTTCGCCCCCTCGACCATGTCCAAGCACCTGTCCATTCTTCATCAAGCCGGCCTGATCCAGTCCCGCAAAACCGAGCGCTGGGTCTATTATCGCCTGCCGGATCCGCCCTTGCCAACGGTAGTCCGGGAGGCCCTCGATTGGATTAATAAATCGCTCGCCCTAACAGACGAGGCCGTTGCCGATGGCAAACAGTTGAAAAAGATTTTGCGGACTGACCCGGCGGTCATCTGTCGCCGGCAACGCGGTTGCTGATTTATGAAATCGCCCCTGACTGAAGAACAGAACGAATCCGTGCGCCGGATGGTGCGCGAAGGGTATGCCAAAATCGCACAGGATACCTCCCCCGGTGGCTGCGGACCGGGCGTTTCCTGCTGCGGCTCCGCCCCGGCGGACGCCGACCGACTGGCCCGCGAACTCGGTTATTCTGTCGAGGAACTCAAAACTTTACCTGACGGAGCGAACATGGGCCTGTCCTGTGGGAATCCGGCCGCGCTCGCCGCACTCAACACCGGCGACGTGGTGCTCGATCTTGGCAGCGGCGGCGGCTTCGACGTCTTTATCGCCGGCCGCAAGGTCGGCGCCACCGGCCGCGCCATTGGAGTGGACATGACCCCGGAAATGCTGGCCAAGGCGCGGCATAACGCCGCGGGTTATCGCAACCAGACCGGTTTGAACAATGTCGAATTCCGACTCGGGGAAATCGAGCATCTGCCCGTGGCCGACAACAGCGTGGACGCCATCATCTCCAATTGCGTCATCAACCTGTCACCCGACAAACCGCAGGTCTGGCGCGAGATGGCGCGCGTGCTGAAACCGGGCGGACGCGTCGCCGTTTCCGATCTGGCGCTGTTGCGTCCCCTGCCCCAGGCCGTACGCGAGATGGTCGAAGCCAGGGTCGGCTGCATTGCCGGCGCCGTACTGGTGAGCGAAACTGAACGGATGGCGCGCGAAGCCGGGTTGACGGACCTCGTCCTCACCCGAAAGTCAGATTACCTCAAAGCCAAGTCCGACTGGAACGATCCGCTTTACCGGAACATTGCCGAACACCTGCCGGCCCGCACCGACATCGGCGATTTCGTCACCAGCCTCGAAGTGAAGGCCCGAAAGCCCAAGGCATGACGAGTGATACGGGACCAGTGACCAGAACCGATTGCCCAGGGATTTGATTCGTGTCTGAAATTGTAAAACCAAAGCGCCTGGCGTTTTTCGAGCGTTACCTGACCATCTGGGTGTTTCTGTGCATGGTTGGCGGAGTCGCGCTGGGAAAGCTATTGCCGGATTTGACGGCAGCGTTGAGCAAAATGGAATTCGGCCAGGGCTCGCAGGTGAACATTCCCATCGGCGTGCTGCTGTGGCTGATGATCTATCCGATGATGCTCAAGGTGGATTTCAGCGCCATCGGCGGCATTGCGCGCAAACCAAAAGGCTTGGCCGTCACGCTGTTCGTCAACTGGCTCATCAAGCCGTTCAGCATGGCTTTGCTCGCGTGGATTTTCATGCAGCACGTCTTTGCCGCGTGGATTGAACCGGAAACCGCAAAGAATTACACCGCCGGCCTCACCATACTCGCCGCTGCACCCTGCACCGCGATGGTCTTTGTCTGGTCGTATCTGACCGATGGCGACCCCACCTACACGCTGGTCCAGGTGGCGGTGAATGACCTTATCATGCTGTTCGCCTTTGCACCCATCGTGATGTTTCTCTGCGGTGTGGCGCACGTCGTCGTGCCGGCCAAAGTGCTCATTATATCGGTCATTGTGTTCATCGTGATTCCGCTGGCGGCGGGCTGGCTCACGCGGACAATGCTGCTGAAATCGCATGGCCCGGACTGGTTTGAGAAAAACTTCCTGCCGAAATTTCATCCGGTGATGATCGGGGCGTTGCTGCTGACGCTGGTGCTGATTTTTGCCTTCCAGTCAAAGAACCTGACGACTCGCTGGTTCGCCGTTCTGCTCATCGCCGTGCCGATTGTCATCCAGGTGTATTTCAATTCCGGCCTGACCTATCTGCTCATGCGGCAGTTGCGCGTGGAGCATAACGTCGCCGCGCCCGGTTCGCTCATCGGCGCGAGCAATTTTTTCGAGCTGGCCGTGGCCGTGGCCATCACGCTGTTCGGCGCGGATTCCCCGGCGGCGCTGGCAACGGTCGTCGGCGTGCTGGTGGAAGTACCGGTGATGCTTTCGGTCTGCACCGTCTGCAACCGCTCGCACGATTGGTATCAAACCGGGCTTTTGGCGTTTCAAAATCCAAAGCCAGACGCATGAACACGAATACCAAACCCACCGTCCTCATTCTGTGCACCGGCAATTCATGCCGCAGCCAGATGGCGGAAGGTTTCCTGCGCGCGGCAGCAGGCGACCACATCAACGTGCACAGCGCCGGGTCAAAGCCGGCCGGTTTGGTGCATCCGCTGGCCGTCCGGGTCATGGCCGAAACGGGCATTGACATCTCCGGCCACCGATCGAAGTCCTTGAAAGAGTTTCTGGAACAGCCGGTCTACACCGTCATCACGGTCTGCGGTCACGCGGACCAGGCCTGTCCGATTTTCCCGGGCCAGGTGAACCGGCACCACTGGCCGTTTGACGACCCGGTCAAAACCACCGGCAGCGAGGACGAACTTCTGGCGACCTTCCGCCGCGTGCGCGACGAGATGCGCCGGGTGTTCGAGGCTTACGCCGCCGGGTTGCGCGATGCAGTGAAACCGCGCTAATCAAATTTCTGTCCGGGGCGGAGCGGGTAACCAGCGAGAAATTGTTCCGCGGTCAAACGTTTGCCGCCTTCACGCTGCAACTCAAAAACCATAAGCGCATCCTGGCCGCACCCTACGATAATGCCGGTTTTGTCCACAGACAAAACGGCGCCGGGTTGTCCAGCTTGGCCCACCACCTCGGCCTTCCAGATTTTAAGCAACTGCGGTTTGGGAGCGCGGAGCATCGCTCCGCCGGCCGAGCCATGCTCGGCGTTCCGCAAAAAGGTGAACGCGCCCGGCCAGGGCGTGAAGGCCCTGAGCCGGTTTAAAATCACTTGCGCCGGCTGGTTCCAGTCAACGCGGCCATCCTCCTTTTTGATTTTGGCCGCGTAACTCACCCCCTCCGCCGGTTGCGGCACCGGTTGGGTTTTCCCGGCGACAAAATCCGGAATGGTTTCCAACAGAAGTGCCGCGCCCAACCGTGCCAGCCGGTCGTGGAGCGTTTGCGAATCATCCTCCGTCGAAATCGGCGTCCGGCGCTGGGACAAAATCGGGCCGGTGTCAAGCCCGGCATCCATTTTCATGATGGTCACCCCGGTTTCGGCGTCGCCGTTGGCAATGGCCCATTGAATCGGTGCCGCGCCGCGGTATTTCGGCAGGAGCGAGGTGTGGACATTCAGGCAGCCGTGCCGCGGCAGCGCCAAAATCGCCGGCGGCAAAATCTGCCCGTAAGCGACCACCACAATCAGGTCCGGATTGTGCTCCCGCAATCCGGCAAGGAACGTTTCATCCCGGGCGCGCGCGGGTTGCAGGACGGACATGCCCAGTTTTAGAGCGAGGGTTTTGACCGGCGACGGCTGCGATTTGAGATCGCGGCCCCTGGGTTTGTCCGGTTGCGTGACGACGGCGGTCACGCGGAACCGCGCATCGTCCGCCAGCGCAGCAAGGCTGGCGCAGGACAATTCCGCCGTGCCCATGAACAGGATGCGCAAGACCGTCATGCGGACAGCCAAAGGGAAAACCGGCGCGGACGAAAGGAAAAAGTCTCGCGCTTAATGCCGGACAGCGAGGCGCAGGATATCGGCGAGAACCTCGACCGGCGTCTGGTCCGCATCGATCTTATGTACCAGGTGCCGGCCGTAGAACTTGAGCAGGGGCTTGGTTTCCTTCTCGTAGGTCTTGAGCCGATGGCGGATGACGTCGAGGTTCGCGTCATCCAGGCGGTTTTCCTTGAGCGCGCGGCGCTGGATGCGGTCCACCAGATTTTCCGGGTTGAGCGAGCGCAAATAATAGACGCCCGCCACGTCCAGCGTGTCGCTCAACATTTCCGCCTGGGCGACGTTGCGCGGAATGCCATCGAGCACCAGCGTGTCCTCGTCCGGATGAAACCGGCCGGCGGCGATGGTTTTGCCGATGGAGTCGCGCCAGAGAGCGACGGTGGTTTCATCCGGCACGAGCTGGCCGCGGCTGGAATATTCGACGAAAATCCGGCCCAGCTCGCTGTCGGTCCGGAGGTTGCGGAAGACGTCGCCGCAGGCGCAGTGAAAGAAATGCGGGATGGTGCCGAGAATTTTTCCCTGGGTGCCTTTGCCCGAACCGGGCGCGCCAAACAAGAGGAGGCTGCGGTACTTCACGCGGCTTTGGATTTGAGTTGGACTTCGACCACCTCGGCAAACGGGATCATGACCTCCTGCTTGTTTCCGCCGGTGTTGGTTTCCACGTGCATTTCGTTGGTGGTGATGCGCGTGATGCGCTCAACGATGAAGTTGGCACGTCCGGTTTTGACGGTCAGCACCAGGTTCTTTTCGGATTCGCGCCGGACGATGGGAAAGAAACCGGAGAATTTGGTCTCAAAAAAGCGCCGGTTGAACGTGAACTGTCCGCGCTGGAAAATCTGGGGCTCATTGGCACCGGCGGCCGGCGCCGTCGCCGGTTTGCCCTGCCAGGAAGCCTCGACGATATGAATGCCGGCCGCCGACGGCTGGGCGGAACTTGGCACGGCAAACGTTTGCGATGCGGTCATGGGCTGGGCCGCCACCGCTTCCACCGGTTCCGCCGGCACGGGCAGCACCAGGAAAATCAAAGGACCCAGAATCGGCAGCACCACCGCCGCGCCCATCACCATCGCCAAAGGCCGCGCCCGCACCACGGCTATTTCGTAACCGGCGAAGATGTTCGCCGCGTAAATCAACATCAGCGACACCAGTCCGATGGGTGACGAAAACAGGGCGCGCAGCAGGGAAGGCCGCTCGGGTGGCAACTGCAGGCGCGACACTTCATTCACGTTTTTCACCACCACCTTTTTGACGCGCTGCACCGGCGGGGTTTCGATAAATGGCTCGGCGAGCAGCCGGATCTTCGGGTTCGCCGACAGCTGTTTCAGAGCATCCTGCGACAGCTTCGTCCACGGCACCCGTTCAGAGTATTTGTCCACGTCCAACCGGAAAACAATGCCGTTGTCATTGTAGGAAATCACATCGCCGGTAATGGAAGTCCCGTCGGTCAGGGCATACGTCTCCGCGCCGACAGCTCCGAGCAGCCCACAAAGCCAGAAACCAAGAATGATCCAGATGATTCTGTGCACGAGCGATACGTTTACCAAATCCCCGAAGACCGCGAAAGCAAATTCAACGCGTGTTTCCCAGCTCGTCGATCAGGTCTTCCACGACCCAGTTGGCCCGGGTGGCCTGCAGCCGGTCCGCGGCGGCGCCGTGCTGCCACACCGCAAAGCGGATCAACCGTCCAACATCGTCCAGCGACAACCGTTGCGCCAGCCAGCCGGCCAGGTACCCCGCCAGCACATCGCCGCTGCCACCCTGTGCCAGATGCGGATTGCCGGAGGAATTCACGAAAATTTCGCCTTCGTTGCGCCCCACCAGCGTCTGGTGCCCCTTCAATACCACCCAGCAATTGCCGTAGCGCCGCGAAATTTCGCGCACCGCCTGTGGCCGGTTCAGTTGCACCTGCTGTTTGGTGGTGTTCAGCAGCCGCGCCGCCTCGCCCGGATGCGGAGTCACCACCCGGATGGTGTTGCGGGCCGTTGCCCCGAGGGGAAGCCAGTCCAGCGTGCTGGCATCGACGATGACCGGGAAGAGCGAGTCGCGCCACAATCGCCGGGTAAAATGCGACATGACGTCGAACAAGCCCGGCGCCGCCAGTCCCGGGCCCAGCAAGATGGCGGTGGTAGTGTCCGGCGGGCGTAAATCCGGCGTCCACAAGTTGACCATCACCGCCTGCAACTGGGAGGCGGTGACGTGATAGGCCGGTTCGTGCGTGAACAGGGTGATGAGGCCGGGCTGGGCCCGTTGTGCTGCGCGCGCCGCCAACACCGCCGCCCCATGATAGCCAAAACTACCCGCCACGATGCCCAGATGTCCGAAGGCCCCCTTATGGCCGGCCGCCGGTCGGGCCGAAGGAAAATTTTGAAAATCCGCGGCCAGGGTCCATTGCAGGCTGCTGGCGCCTGGCAGCCGGCCCAAACCCACGTCATCGGCCACTTCGAGCCGGCCTACAAACGGCCAGGCATTGTGCGCGAGCAAGCCGGCCTTCGGCGCACCGACGGTCAATGTCACCTCCGCCGCAATCGCCACCCCCGCGGTCACGGGTTCACCCGTGTCGGCATTCAGGCCCGACGGGACATCCACCGCCAGGACAGGAATCTTCGACTCGTTGATCGTCCTGATGATTTGCTTCCAGTCGTCGGCCAATGGCCGGTCCAGGCCGATACCGAACAGGCCGTCAATGATCAACGCCGGCTTCTCCGCCAATGCCCGCCCTAGTTCCGGCAGCCGGCCTTCCGGTGCGACCAGTTCGAGGGTTTGGACACGGCGACCCGCCAGCAACTCCCGGGCGGCGCGGGCGTCGGCGCCGTTGTGGCCCTTGCCGGCGAGGATCAAAAGGGCGTCGCCGGGCCGCGTGAGCTGCAATGCGCGCCGCGCGATGGCCGCGCCCACCCGCCGGATGACTTCGGCCTCGGTCTGGCCAGCGGCCCAGGTGGCTTGTTCCCATTGGCGCATCTGGGCGATGGTGATTACCGGGAGCGACATGAAGGTGAGCCTAGCAAAATGGCCCGGCACAGCGAAAGCGCAAAAGGGGCAAGCGGCGCCGGGGCAAGCGGTTGCCTGCTGCCGGCGACGCGCGTTGACTGCATGGCGGCGGTTTTGTCACCGAATTGTCACAGCGTTGTCACAGAACCGAAATTGTGTGACGATGTCCTCCGTGTTATGCAACGCACGGTGAAACCGCGAATTTTGGTGGTGGACGACGAACCGGAGGCAGTTGAACTCGTCGAGTTCAACCTCCGGCAGGCCGGCTATGCCGTAGCCACGGCGGCGGACGGCGCGGAAACGCTCAAAAAAGTGCGCTCGCAAACGCCCGACCTGGTGGTGCTGGATGTGATGCTGCCGGAGATGGACGGGTTCGAAATCTGCAAGACGCTGCGGCTGGATCCGACCACGGCCAAGGTGCCCATCATCATGCTCACGGCCAAGGCGGCGGAGATTGACCGCGTGCTGGGACTGGAGCTCGGGGCGGATGATTACCTGACCAAGCCGTTCAGCCCGCGGGAGCTGCTGCTGCGCATCAAAAAAATCCTCGCCCGCGGCGAGCCTGCCGAAAAGCCGCGCGAGCAATTGCGGTTTGGAGATCTGTTGATCGACGTGCCGCGGCATGTGGCGAGCTGGAAAGGCAAGCCGTTTGAATTGACGGCGACTGAATTCAAGCTGCTCACCACGCTGGCGCAACGGGCCGGCCGCGTCCAATCCCGGGACACCCTGCTGCGGGACGTTTGGGAATACGACAGCCTGATCGACACGCGCACGGTGGACACCCACATGCGCCGTCTCCGCGAAAAGCTCGGGCCGGCCGCGAAGCATCTGGACACCGTCCGCGGCGTTGGCTACCGGTTTGTCGAATGAAGAAGGCCGAAAGCCGAATGAAGAAACCCTGCTTCCCCGCCCTGTCCGCTTGCGATTGACAGCTGCATTCTGCATGCTTCCGTCTGCCTTCTGACCATGTGGTCCGCCATTGCAATCGTCGCCATTGCCGCCGCACTCGGGATCCACTTCGGGTGGCGGCAAAAGTTTCGCCGCCAGCAGCGGCAGGCCGAGGCGGAATTGGAGGAATGGCAACAACGGCAGCACCAGACAATGGTGGACGCCAAGGCGCAGCAGCAGGTCCTCTTCAACAGCATGCTGGAAGGACTCCTCCTGCTCGACCGCAATCGCCGGATTTACCTCGCCAACCGCGCGTTCAAGGAGTTGTTCGGCCTGAAGACGGAACTGCGGGGCAAGACCATCATGGAAGCTCTCCGCGTCCATGAACTCGCGGCCCTGGTGGAACGGGTGGAAGGCGCCGGGCGGGTGCTCGATTACGAATTGAAGCTGCCGGAATTGAGCGAGCGCTGGCTCCAGGTCAACGCCGCCGCCATCTCCAACTCCGCCGGCGAACGCGAAGGCACCATCCTGGTCTTCCACGATCTGACGCGCCTGAAGCAGCTGGAACGGACGCGCGAGGAATTTGTGGCCAACGTGAGCCACGAGTTGCGCACGCCGCTCTCGCTCATCAAGGGTTACGTCGAGACCCTCCTGGATGGCGCGCGCAACGATCCCGAGGTCGCGGAACGCTTCCTGAAGATCATCGAACGCAACGCGCAGCGGCTCGATCTGCTCATCCAGGATTTGCTCATCATCTCCGCGCTGGAAGCCGGGCGCATCAAGCTGAGCCTGCAGCCGGTCGAACTGCGCCCGCTCGTGGAAAAGGTCTTTGCTGATTTGAAACCGCCGGCGGACGCCAAGGGCGTTACCCTCGTCAACGGCCTGTCCGATCTGGCCGTGACGGCGGACGCGAGCCGGCTGGAGCAGGTCTTTGCCAACCTGGTGGACAATGCCATCAAATACGGACGCGCGCAGGGTACGGTCACCGTCAGCGGAAAAAAAACCGACGACGGCAAAGTCGAATTGTTCGTGCAGGACGATGGCCCGGGCATTCCGCCCGAGGCGCTGGACCGGGTGTTCGAGCGGTTTTACCGGGTGGACAAGGCGCGGTCGCGGGAGCAGGGCGGGACCGGGTTGGGGTTGTCCATCGTCAAACACATCGTGCAGAGCCACGGCGGCCGGGTCTGGGCCAGCAGCCAGCCGGGCCGGGGGGCCATTTTCTTCTTCACGCTGCCGGAGGCCCAAGGCAGCGTGCAACCGCAGTTGATCGGATAACCCACTTCGCCTCCGGCCGCCGGAGCGGAAATTGCCTTGGCCGCGCGGCGTCGGAGTTTTATAGTCCTCCGCATGGTACACGTTGGCATCGGCTACGACGTCCATGCGCTGGTCGCCGGACGCAAACTCATCCTCGGCGGCGTTGAAATCCCGCATGCCAAGGGGCTGGACGGTCACTCGGACGCCGACGCGCTGCTGCACGCGATTTGCGACGCCGTGCTTGGCGCTTTGGGCGAGGAGGACATCGGCCATTTTTTCCCAAACACCGACCCGCGCTGGAAGGGCGCGCCGAGCCGGATTTTTCTGGAGCAAGCCGCCAAACAGGCGGCCACGCGCGGCGGCAAAATTGTGAATGTGGATGCGACGGTCGTGGCGCAGGCGCCCAGAATTTATCCGCACATCGCCGAAATGAAAAAAAACATCGCCGCCGCCTTGGGCGTGTCAGAAAAGCAAGTCGGCGTGAAAGCGACCACGAATGAGCAGATGGGGTTCATCGGCCGGGAGGAGGGCATCGCCGCGATGGCCGTGGCAAGCGTGGATTGGTAGGGCGCGTCACTCCGTGCGCGCCGACGGCAGGCAGAGGACTGCCCGCCCTACCTCAGCAAGAATTTCCAATGCCCAAAGCGGAAATCAGTTGGAAACGGGTGAACGCCGACGGTGTAAAGCTGCAGGTGTACGCCCAGCGCGTCAGCCGGGAGTGGCTCTTCTTCCAGCGCGAAAAGCGGTTTGACCGGTGGCAACCCGTGCCGGAGCCGCCGCTGGAAGACTGGCTGGAACTGCTGGACGCCGTGCAGCGCCTCATCACGCGCCGCCGCTACCAGCCGGACGACGAGGAACGATTGCGCCGGCGGATTCGTGAGCGCTTTCCGGAAGCGAAAATTTAGCGCATGCGACTGGACAAATGGGGGCGATTTGGTTTAAAGACAAATCATGCACACATCTTTTCGGCTGGGGCTCGGTTTTTTGCTTGCCGTCGGGCTGACGGGCGGCTGCTTTTCGGAAAAGGGCAAGGCGGGCGCCAGCGACCAGGCCCGGACGGTCTTTCAAAACTGGCCGACCAATGCCAACCCCCGGGCCGTCGGGGAAGCCGTGGCGCGGAACCTTCTGGCGCGCGATTACCTGACCAACCGGGCCGGCTACGTCGTCTATCCGGAAGCCTGTGCCGGTTTTGGCGCGATCCGGTTTGCGCGGGTTGCGGGTGACCAGGAACTGCTCCAAAAACTCGTCGAGCACTACTCATTCTTTTTGACGAGCCAGGCGGAAACTCTGGTTTCGAGCAACCCACATGTGGATTTCCGGGTCCTGGGCATCATCCCCCTGGAAATCTACCTGGACACCGGCAACACCAATTACCTTCGGCCCGGTCTTGAACTCGCCGATGCCCAATGGGTGGATCCGCTGCCGGACGGCCTGACTCATGAGACCCGCTGGTGGGTGGACGATGCATTCATGATTGGCAGCCTGCAAATCGAGGCCTATCGCGCCACGAAAGATCCGAAATACGCCGACCGGGCCGCGCGACAATTGGCTGCTTACCTTGATAAATTGCAGCAAACCAACGGCCTGTTCTTTCACGGTCCGGAAATCCCCCACTACTGGGGCCGGGGCAACGGCTGGTTCGCCGTCGCGCTCGCCGAGGTGTTGAGCTCGCTTCCGCCCGAGCATCCGAAATACGCGCGGTTGATGGCGGGCTATCGCAAAATGATGGCCGACCTGCGGCGCTACCAGGCGCCGTCCGGTCTTTGGCGGCAACTCATCGACAATGACCAGGCCTGGGTCGAAACCTCCGGCACGGGGATGTTCACCTACGCAATGATCGTCGGTGTCCAGCGCGGCTGGTTGGATCCGAAGGAATACGGCGACTGCGCCCGCCGCGGCTGGATGGGTCTGTCCGGTTATGTGGACCCGGATGGTAACCTCCGCGAAATCTGCATCGGCACGGGCCAGAACAAGGACACCCAATTTTACCTGGACCGGCCGCGCGCGGTTGGCGACCTGCATGGACAGGCTCCGGTCTTGTGGTGTGCCGCTGCGCTGTTGAAGCAATAAGATCGCCGTTGCGGGCCGGCTCGGCGGCATTCGTACCCGAAAGGAGGCTTGAACCGGTCTGCGGCAGGCCGGCAGAGAACTGAAGAGTTTCGGGATAGCCCCTTAAGCCCAGCCCAGAATCAGGCGAACCAAGGACACTATTCCCAATAACAGGACAACTACAATCACCGAACCAAAAGCGTCAAATTCGGCCTTCGATGCATGATTGATAGGGGTTACCGTGTTTATCAGATAGTAAACGCCACTTCGATTCACTTTACCCATATCGTACCTCACGGCAACCCCCAAGCATGAAGCAGGCCATCCTTGGAAACCCACCAAACCGGTCTTCCGGCCATTTCCCCTAAAAACGAGGCTTTTTCGCTGACAAAGCCAGCCTGCCCTTTTACATTCCGCCCGGATGGCCAAACCGCCCCTGATAATTGTCACGCCGAGCATCGAAAAACGTGGTGTCGAATTTCACGACCTTTCCGTCAGCCTGTCGGTCAAATACGAAAACGCCATTCTGCAGGCTGGCGGCCTGCCGGTCACCATCCCCACCACCACCGACCGCCAGTTGCTGGCTCAAATCGTCCATCACGCCGACGGCGTGATGCTGACGGGCGGCGATGATATCCATCCCGAGCTTTACGACCGGCACCTGCCCCCGGAGGTGCGGAAGACCATCGGGCCAACGCCCGACGGCGGCCGGCGCGATTTGCGGGAGTTGATCGTGATTGACGAGGCCTTTCGCCGGCACAAACCGCTGTTGGCCATTTGCCGCGGGCATCAATTGCTGAACGTCGCCCTGGGGGGCCGGCTGGTGGCCGACATTCGCCATCAGGTCCCCGGGGCTTTGAACCACCAGCGGATGGATAAAGCCGGAGAATTAGTGCATGAAGTGCCGTTGACAACCGGTTCATTACTCGCCAAAATAATCCGGAAGCGGACTTTAGGCGTAAATAGTTCGCATCATCAGGGCGTATTGGAACCGGCGGAGCCGTTGGTCGCCGTGGGGCGAACGCATGATGGAATCGTTGAAGCGATGGAATTGAAACCGGAAACAGCCCGGCGAATGCCGTTCCTGTTGAGCGTGCAGTTTCATCCCGAACGATTGACCGAACGACATGCCGAACACCGCGCGATTTTTCGCCGGTTCGTGGAAGCGTGCAGGCGGAGAAGCAAAACATGAAAGCCAAAATTCTCATCGTGGACGACGAGGCACCTTTGCGCAACATGCTTGGCACAGTGCTCGAGGACCATTACGACGTGGCCGAGGCCAACAACGGCGCGGCCCTGCAGAAGGCGTTTTCCCAGCCCCAGCCCGACGTGGTGCTGCTCGACGTGCAGCTGGGTGACGCCAACGGCCTGGAATTGCTGCCCCAAATCAAGAAGCGCTGGCCCGACACCGAGGTCATTGTGCTCACCGGTCACGGCACCATCAGCATGGCGGTCGAAGCCGGCCGCGGCGGCGCCTATAACTTTCTCTCCAAGCCGTTTGAAAACGAAAAGCTGCTCGCCGACGTGAAATGCGCCGTCGAACGCAAGGAACAGAACCAGGAAAACAGCACGCTCCGGCGCGCGCTGGAAACCATGAGCGGCAACGCCTCGCCGATTTTTAAGAGCGCCGCCATGCAGGAAGTCGTCCGCACCGTCGAGCGCATCGCCCCCAGCGACGTCACCGTCCTCATCACCGGCGAAAGCGGCACCGGCAAGGAGGTCATCGCCGACCTCATCCACGCGCTCAGCCCGCGCAGCAAGAACAAGATCATCAAGATCAATTGCGCCGCCCTGCCCCGCGAGCTGATCGAAAGCGAACTGTTCGGCTCGGTCAAGGGCGCCTTCACCGGCGCGCACAGCGACCGCGAAGGCCTGTTCCGCCAGGCCGAAGGCGGCACGCTGCTGCTCGATGAAATCTCCGAAATGCCGATCGACACGCAAAGCAAATTGCTGCGCGTGTTGCAGGATCAGGAAGTCCGCCCGGTCGGCGGCAAGGTCAGCTACAAGACCAACTGCCGCGTCATCGCCTCCACCAACCGCAAGCCCGAGGACGCCATCAAGGACGGCAAGTTGCGCGAGGACCTTTACTACCGCATCAGCGCCATTTCGGTGCATCTGCCGCCGCTGCGCGACCGCCGCGAGGACATCATGCCTCTGGCGAATGCTTTCCTGAAGCGCTTTGCCGCCCAGGCCAATCACGTCCTCAACGGTTTCACCCCCGCCGCCGTCGAGCGGCTGACGGCCTTCGAATGGCCGGGCAACGTCCGCCAACTGCAAAACGAAGTCCAGCGCGCCGTCCTCCTGAACGAGGGCTCCGATGTGGATGTGTCGGTCCTATCCGTGACCAACGTCAAGACCGGGACGGCTGAAGGCGGCAGCGACACGAGCTTCACGCTGCTCGAAGGCGTGGAACGCAACGCCATCATCCAGACGCTCAAGGAAACCGGCGGGAACAAGCTGGAAACCGCCAAGCGCCTCGGCATCGGCCGCCAGACCCTCTACAACAAAATCAAGGCTTACGGGATTGAGGTTTAATCGAGTCTTGAAGTAGGGCGCGCACTCCGTTGCGCGCCGGTTTAGCAAGCAGATCAGTGGTTTGAGTCAGCAGGGCTAGGACTGAAACTGGACAGGCTGCATAATCTAATACCTAGTAATAGTTAGACATCGCTTCGTTATGGCAATTAAACGAATCAAGCGTCTATTGGCGATTTGTGGGATTGTCATCGGGGTGTATTTGACATCGTTCTTCATTTATCGCCATTGGGCGTACAGCACGGAAGGCGACCGCCCGGATTATGGATCTCCAGCCTGGTATTTTGTTTATCCGACTCGTAATGTTTTTGAGCGAACCGTTTATTGGTTGTTCTATCCGTGTATCCGTATTGACTGGAAGATACACGATGCAAGAGAGTTAGGTTGATTGAACGACGATGTCTAACTAGAGGATAAGCTGCAAATTGCTTCGCCCGCATTTGCCATTCACGTTCAGAGTTTCTTCAATTCTTCCATCGCCCCACGAACCGGTAGGGCCGAGTTGCCGCTCGGCCAGGCGGCGCGCAGCGCCGCCCTACCCGTATCAAGCGCGCTGACTACAATTTCTTCAATTCCTCCCGCGCCAGTTGAATCAGCGGCTTGATAGCTGCCGTCCGAACGAAGTGAAGCCTTTTGGACTGCGCTGGCAGAGCGCAGCGGCGACAGCGCTTTCAATGATGCTAGAGGGGCTGGCCAACACCAAAGCGGCGTCGCTCCCGCTCCGCGGGATTGCCGCCGCAGTCCATAACCTCGCGATGCCTGTCCTACAATTTCTTAAGTTCCTCCCGCGCCAGTTGAACCAGCGGCTTGATGGTCGCCACGTCGAAACGGAACGGGCAGCCGGCAGCAGCGAACAATTCCGGCAACGGCCGCGACCCGCCCAAGGCCAGCGATTGCTTGTAATCGCTCAACGCCTTCGCCTGGTCGCGCTTTGAATTCGCCCAGACCTGCAAGGCGCCGAGTTGGGCGATCCCATATTCGACGTAGTAAAACGGATGCAGGAAAATGTGCAGTTGCCGGTGCCACAGATGCGCCCGCGCCGACTCATATCCCGTCCAGTCCACCTCGCCGCCAAAGCGGTCCATCAATTCCAGCCAAACGGCGGCGCGTTCGGCGCGGCTGTGGCCGGGATGCGTGTACACCCAGTGCTGGAACCCGTCCACCGTCGCCATCCACGGGAAGAACCCGATGATGCCCTCGAGATGCGTGCGGCGGGCGCGGTTCGCATCGGCGGCAGAATAAAATTCCTCGATGAATTCGTTGCCGAGCAGTTCCATGCTCATGGACGCCACCTCGCAAAATTCGATCGGCGCGCTGCGGTACGCGTACAAATCCTCGTCCTGGGCGGCCAGCGCATGAAACGCGTGACCGGCCTCGTGCAGGATGGTTTCCACGTCGCGCTGCTGGCCGACGGCGTTCATGAAAATGAACGGCAGGCGCGATTCGGACAGGTTTTGCTGATAGCCGCCCGGCGCCTTGCCCTTGCGATTGTCGAGGTCGAGCAGGCGCAGATCCTGCATCTGGCGGAATCCGCCCGCCAGTTCGCTGTCCAGCCGGTTGAAAATTTTCTGGGTGCGCGAGACCATTTCACCCACCTCGGCGAAGGGCTTTAGCGGCGGACGGTTCTGCGGGTCCACGGCCAGGTCCCAGGGCCGCAGATGGCCGGGATGCAATTTGTCGAGGCCGAGCCGGCGGCGGCGGGTTTCCTGGAGTTCGCGGACGGCGGGCATGATTTCCCGGGCCACCGCGTCGTGAAACCGGGTGCAATCCTCCGGGGTGTAATCGAACCGGCCCAGCCGGCGGAAGGCGTAATCGCGGTAATTTTTGAACCCGGCGTTCCGGGCAATCCGCTCGCGCAGCGCGATCAGCCGGTCGAAAATGTCCTCGAATGTTTCGACTTCCAGCAAGCGGCGTTGGGTCACCAGTTCCCAGGTTTCCTGGCGGAGGTTGCGGTCCGGCTCCTCCAGATAGCGGCCCATCTGGACGAGCGTCTTCTCCTCGCCGCGAAAATTCACCGTGAGCGAGCCGACCAGTTTCTGGTACTGCTGGCAGAGCTTGGCCTCCTCAGTCTCCAGCGGGACATTTTCCGGGCGGAACAGCTCGACATGGTTTTTTACATCGCGGTCGAAGACGGCGTATCTCGCTTCGGAGGGGCGAGCGCTGCGAGTTCCACTTGCCATTTCAGTTTGGGGCTCGGGGAGCTCGCCCCTCCGAATTTTGAGCAGTTCCCCGCGCTGCGGGTGGCCAACGTAGATTTTTTCGAGGGCGAACTGGCGCGGTTTCAATTGCGGATCGACGTTCTCGACAAATTGCAGATAGGCCTTCTCCGCTTCCGGGCTGTCGGTGTGGCAGGTCATGGCGATGTACCGGCGGGACGCTTCCTCGTCCAGGGCGGCGGACAGTTCGCTCCAGTCGAGCAGCCAGCGTTCGAGCTCGGCGGCGGACCGACAATGGGCAGCGCGGGCTTCGAGTTGGTCGAATAACGGCGCGATCTGGGCCCAGTCGCCGAGATCAATGGTCGGCGGGACAAAACTCCGGGGTTTGTGCGCGGGCAATTTTCCGAAGGGCAGCAAATTCATGCGTGCTCAGGATAGGGAAAGCCGGCGCGAAGGAAACGAATTTGTGTTCAGACCTTGGTTTTCAGGCCGCAGGCCCGCACGATGCACCAGCGCGTCATGGACTCGAAGATGGCGAACAGCCCCGCCACCACGAAAATCAACCCCAACCATAGCACGAAATCCACAATCACGATGCCGGCGATGAGACACAGCGTGCCGATCACCCCGCGCGCCAGCCGGCCGCGGTGGCTGATATTGGGCTGAAAGAAACGACTCACGTCCGCTATTTTAGCACTTCGCATGCCGAAAACAACCCCGTGCTTATTGAAGATTTACGATTGACGATTGACGCGGTTGCCATCGTCGGCACGATGACTCGTAAATCGTATATCGCAAATCGTAAATTCTTTCTCAACGCCGGTTCCTCCGCGAAATTCAATGTTTACTGGCCAATCGGATGAAATCGCGGCATAGTGAAAGGGCCATGGATTTGCTGAGCCAAAAATTCCTTTGGGCATCGTGCCTTTGGAGCGCCATTGCCAGCGGTTACTTGGTTTACGGTTGGCGGCAAAAGGCAGCCATCCCGTTCGTCGGCGGCGCAGTTATGATGACCGCTTCCTGCTTCCTGCCGGCATTGTGGATGTCGCTGGCCTGCCTGGCCACGATGGTTATGGTTTACTGGCTGCTGAAACAGGGGTATTGATAGGCCCGCAAATGAAAATCTCCAGAGTTCTCCCGCTCGGTCTGGTTTCAGCTTTGCTGGCGTTGAATTCCTGCGCCGACCGACACAATTCATCCTCAGCTCTGACTGTCTCGCCGCAATCGGCTGTGGTGGAATCTTCAACCAGCCGCCCGGCACGGCGGGTTCCCGCGTGGGATGCGCTTTTTCGTTACGACGGCCGATTCGATTTTTCAGACTCAAATGCGCCGGTGATCATCTGGCAGGCCAGCTGCATCGGCCTTGATTTCTCGGGCGACTCGCTCGCCCTGCTCTTCGACGACGCCAAGGGCCAGTGCTTTTTCAACGCGACCGTGGACGGCTCGAATACGGTTGTTGAAGTCCGGGAAGGTCAACCCGTCCACCCCACGTCACTGGTTGGGCTCGGCTCCGGCCGTCACCACTTCGAACTCTTCAAACGCAGCGAGGCAGACGCCGGCACGGTCCGCTTTCGCGGAGTTGAACTGTCGCATGGCGGGCAGGCTTGGACGCCCGCGCTGCCGGCTTACCGGCTCCGGATGGAATTCTTCGGCGATTCGATCACCGTGGGCGCCTGCAACGAAGACGGTCCGGCCGACCAGTGGGAGACGCGCCGCACCCACAACGCGGCCCTCAGCTACGCGGCGTTGACGGCGCAGGCGTTTTCGGCGGATTGCCGCAACATCGCCGTGAGCGGCATGGGCATTGCCACCGGGTGGGTCAACAAAAAGGCTGGCGAGGTGTGGGACAAAATCTATCCAAACCCGGCCTCGCCGCGCGCGGCCTTGACGAACTGGGTGCCGCAAGTCGTCTTCGTGAATTTTGGCGAAAACGACGATTCGTATCCGCGCGCCCACGGGCAACCTTTCCCCGCGGGCTACACCGATGGCTACGTGGCGCTGGTCAGGGCCATCCGCGCGGCGTACCCGGCCGCGCATATCGTGCTATTGCGTGGCGGCATGTATGGCGGCGCCAAGAGCGAACCGCTGCGCACAGCGTGGGAAGCCGCCGTGGCGCAACTCGAAGCCAGCGACCCGAACGCAACCCACTTTGTCTTCACGCACTGGACGGGGCCGCATCCCCGGGTGGCCGACGACCGTGCAATGGCCGATGAATTGATTGCCTGGTTGAAGCAACAACCGTTCATGCAGGCTTACAGTCAGCTGCCCCAAAGCTGATCGATGACCAAACCAAACCCCGGAAGCCAATTGCCTGACTTCCGGGGCTGAATCAGTTGGTAGGGACGCCGCGCGGCGGCGTCCGCGGACGGCCCGGCGGGCCGTCCCTACCACTACTTACGGCTTCTTCGGCAGCGCGCTGGTGCCGGCGTAAACCGCATTCTTGCCGAGCAACTGCTCGATGCGCAGGAGCTGGTTGTATTTGGCCAGCCGGTCCGTCCGGCTCAAACTGCCGGTCTTGATCTGACCGCAGTTCGTGGCCACGGCGATGTCCGCAATGGTCGCGTCCTCGGTCTCACCCGAGCGATGGCTGAGAACGGCCGTGAATTTGTTGGTCTGGGCCAGCGAAACGGCATCCAGCGTCTCGGTGAGCGAGCCGATCTGGTTCACCTTCACCAGGATCGAGTTGGCCGTGCCGGTTTCAATGCCCTTTTGCAGGAACTTCACGTTGGTCACGAACAAATCGTCGCCCACGAGCTGGACCTTATCGCCGATCTTGTCGGTGAGCTTCTTCCACGTTGCCCAATCGCTTTCGCCGCAACCGTCTTCGATGCTGACGATGGGATACTTGTTGACGAGCTTGGCGTAGAAACTGACTAACTCGTCACCGCTGATGGTCTTGCCCGTGCTCTTCTTGAAGGTGTATTCGGCGTTGCCGCTGTAAAACTCGGACGCGGCGGGGTCGAGCGTGAGATAAATGTCCTTGCCCGGTTTGTAACCGGCATCCTTGATGGCCTGAATGATGGTTTCCAGCGCGTCTTCCACGCTCTTGAGATTGGGCGCGAACCCGCCTTCGTCGCCCACGGCGGTGGACAAGCCGCGCTTCTTCAACACGCCCTTGAGGGCATGGAACGTTTCGGTGATGGCGCGCAGGCCTTCGCTGAACGTCGGCAGGCCGAGCGGCATGATCATGAACTCCTGGAAATCAATCGGCGCGTCGGAATGGGCGCCGCCGTTGATGACGTTGGCCATCGGCACGGGCAGCACCTTGGCATTGGGCCCGCCGAGATAACGGAACAATGGCTGATTCAACCCGGCCGCGGCGGCCTTGGCGTTGGCCAGCGAGACGGCAAGGATGGCGTTGGCGCCCAGCTTCGATTTGGTTTCTGTGCCATCGAGCTTGAGCATGGTGGCGTCCACCGTCAGCTGATCGAACGGATCGAGGCCGATGAGTTTGGGGGCGATGACCTCAGTGACATTTCGGACCGCCTTCTGAACGCCCTTGCCGAGGAACCGTTTCTTGTCGCCGTCGCGCAGTTCAATGGCTTCGTGCTCGCCGGTGCTGGCCCCGCTGGGCACCGCCGCGCGTCCGAACGCGCCGCAGCACAACGTCACGTCCACTTCCACCGTGGGGTTACCGCGCGAATCGAGGATTTCGCGCGCCTGGATATCTACAATTTTGCTCATAATTTATTTTTAAATTTTCAACCATCAAAATCCGAAGCCAACATCATAAAAGTTGCGCCAGACGAGTCAAGAAAGCGTTGACGGTTGGCCGAAGGCAGGCACCGTGCCAACCGTTTTGAATGATTTACGTCTTACTCAAACCAGGCAAGTCTGGCCTTGTTGGTATAGTACAGCAGCCCTAACAGGCGCATTTCCACCGTAATCCCATAAAGCCAGATTGGCGTGCCGATCACCGTAGGCAGAACCGGAATATCAGTCCATTCCAGCAACATCCGGATGCCATGCACGACGGCGATGAACACGAGGAAAATTCCACACGTGGCCAGGTACGGCAGCGGCGCCTTGCCGATGCCGGAAAAAATGATGAAGGGGTTCAGTCCCATGAGGCTGTCGGCCATGGAAACCGTCAGCAGCGCCATGGGCAGGCAGAGGAGCCCGAGGAAAATCAGCGGCACTCCGGCCAACGGCGACACCAGCAGCATGACCGCAATACCGGGGCCCAGACAAATCAGCCAGATAATCAGGAACTGAAAGAATGGAATCATCAGGTCGTCCCAGAACGCGGAGATTTCCGGCCAGTCGGGCATCTTCTCCTCCCCTTGGGCCGAAGACTGGATGATGTTCTGCATGAACGCGAACAGGTAACCGACGCTCATGACGAGGCAGATCCAGTAAGCCATTCCCAGGAACCCGGCAAACTTGAAATAGGACAAAACCCAACGCGCGACATCGAGGCTGCCAAAAACGAACGTTCCGCAAACCAGCAGTATCATCCCGTCCTTTTTGACCGGATACGCAAAGGCGCTCCGCCATACGGTGAAGAAATTGGTGGGGGCCGGCGTCATCAGGCGGGTATAATCGGCGATGCTCATACAACTGCCGCCGCACCGGGGGCACGCGCGGAAAAAGTCTCCGCCCACCCGGGTCGTCCGCACGCAAGCGGTACAGAACGCGGAGCCGCATTTGGCACAGCACCATTGGGCGGGCGCCCGGGGATGCTGAATACAGACATTGGGATTGCCGGCAACGGCAGACGAAAACGGCGGTGGCGGCGACACCGCGCCGGCCAAGGGCGGCAGCCCCGTTGAACCCGGCGCCGGTTCCGCGACCGGATCTTCCTGGCAGATCAGGGATACCGTTCCCAGCCCCAAGACCTGGCCGGGGCGCAGCACGGCCTGCCGCACCGGCTGTCCGTCGATGAAGGTGCCATTGGTCGAGTCGAGGTCCCATACGGTGACAACTCCCTCCTTGACCTCGATCTGGCAATGATGGCTAGAAACCGAATTATCGTTGATCTGGAAATCGTTGTCCTCGACGCGGCCCAACCGGTTCAACCCCGGCTGCAGCACGATTTCCCGCGAGCCGTGCGGGCCGCCTTCCATGCGCAGTCGCACCATAAATTCAAGGGATTGGATTGATCCGATCTTCGGCCTGTGGTTTGGGTACAGGTTTAGAACGCCGGGCGGCGCGGGTCAATTCATTTTGACAAGCACCGGCGCCTTTGTTAGAGGGCACGTCGTGAGCGCGCCGCTAGTCATCTATGAGGGTTTCGTCTTTCGGGAGGGCGAGGAAGACCAGGCGCAGTCCGGCCGCTTCCAGTTTACCCTGAGTCACCTCGAGTTCGAACAGGCGACCGGCACTCTGCAGCTCCCGTTGTCGCGCCTGACTCTCAACCAGAACGACGCCGGCAATCTCGTATTCCACGACGCCGGGACCGGCTGGTGGGTGGAGTCGGCCGACCGGCGGATTTTGCAGGACTTGTTTCTGCTGCGGCAGACGCACCTCCGCGGCCAGGCACGGGAACTGCGCGAGCGGCAGGAGAGCGGCCGCACCCTGAAATTCGCGCTGCTGTTTCTGGTCGTGTTCGCGGCGATCTTCACCGCCGGCTGGCTGCTGGTGAAACTCGCGACCGACGCGGTGGTGGCCCACACGCCGCTCGCCTGGGAGGAGAAACTGACCGACAAGGTCATCGCCGAGCACCCGCGGATCTTCATTCTGGAAACCAACGACACGCGCAGCGCCATGGTCACCCAGTTGGTGGCGCGGATTGCCGCCGCCCTGCCGCCGGCGGAGCAGCGGTACCAGTTCCGGGCGTTCCTGATTGATCGGCGCGAGCCCAACGCCTTTGCCCTGCCCGGCGGCCGGATTTTTGTCTTCACGGGCCTGCTGGACCGTATCCAGCGGCCGGAACAACTGGCCGGCGTGCTGGCGCACGAGATGGCCCATGTCACCCGGCGACACGGTCTGCACAAGCTGATCGCCGGCGGCGGACCGTATTACGTGCTGCGCCTGTTTGTCAGCGACCAGCAGGAGGTGCTGTCCACCATCAGCGCCGGCTCCCAGTTGCTGGTCAACGAAAGCTACTCACGCGACATCGAACGCGAAGCGGACAATGTCGGCTGGCATTATTTGCTGGCGGCCAACATTGACCCGCGCGGTTTGGCGGATTTCTTCCAGCTGCTGACGGAAGGAGAAAACGCCGATAACATTCCCCAAATGTTCCGCAGTCATCCGGCCACCAGCGAACGCATCGCCGCATTGAACAAGCTCTGGGAGAAGAGCGAGCGCAGGAGTGGTTTTGCGGACTTGTCGGCCGAGTTCAAATCCCCCTGAGCGAGGCAGCCGCGGCGCGCGGCGCGCGGACCCGGTTGCGTTTCTACGGCCCGAGCACGGCGCGGTAAAACCGGCGCGGCAAGCTGGCGCTGTTCGGGTCGGCATAATCGTAGTACATCGTGCTGTTGGTTTGGAGCGACACCCAGGCGCCGAAGTCGGTCGAGCCTTGGATGATGTAGCTTTGGCCGCTCGTGCCCGTGACACGGAACCGGAACAGCCGGTTGGTCAGCCACGCGCTCCGTGTCAACTTGAGGCTCGCCGCGGGGTAATAATTGGACTGCGCGTTCCAGTGCGCGATGAATTGCGCGGGCTTGTCGCCGGCAAAACCGAAGGCGCCGCCGAAATAAACGTCGTTGCCGGAAACCGCGGCGCCATAGCCGTTGGCCGCAGCAGAGCTGGCCGTACCGCTGCCAAGCGCCGACCAATTTGCCCCGTTCCACACGGCGACGTTGCTGGCAAAAATGCCGCCGGCGTTCGTGAAATTGCCGGTGACATAGACGTTGTTGCCGGAGACGGCAATGTCGTTGACCGAGGCGGTGGTGCTGGTACCGACGAGGCCGCTGCCGAGCGTAGACCAGCTCGTCCCGTTCCATTTGGCGATGCGATTGGCCGCGATGCCGCCGGCGTTGGTGAAATTGCCGCCGGCATAGAGCGTCCCGTTGGCGTAAGCGAGCGCGTTGACTTTGCCGCGGGGCGCCCAGGGACCGAGCGCGTGCCACAAACCGTCGTTGTAATCGTAGTAGGCCATGTTGGTGGCGGAAACGCCGCCGATGGAATAAAACTGCCCGCCCACAAACACCCGATTGCCGCCATCGTAAGCAATGGCACTGACGGTGGCATTGGTGCCGTCGACATTTCCGGCATTATACCAGGTGTTATAGCCCCGCACGGCCAAACCTCTGGCGTAATACGTGTAACCGGGGAAGACGATGTTCGTAAACGAACCGCCGACCCAGAGATAGCCGTATCCATCCGTCGTCAGCGCATTGACGATGTAATCCAAGCCGTAGTCCAGTGGGTACCAATTCGAACCGTCCCATGCGGCGATGCCGCCGACGCCGGTGTAAGCCCCCGCATTGGTGAAATTCCCGCCCGCGTAAACGTACGTGCCATCGGTGGCGATGGCATAAACCCGGGCCGAGCTGGTGAACCAGCCGGAAACTCCGCTCCCCAGCGCGTTCCAATTCGTGCCGTCGTAGCGGGCGATGCAATTGGCGTTGGTTTTTCCCGCCGTGCTGAACAGTCCTCCGGCGTAAAGTCCGCCGGCGATCGAACCGGACGCGGGGATGTTGCGAAGGCTTTGCACAAAATTGATCGAAGGCGACATGCCTTTGCTGGTATCGCCGCCGAGACTCCACCAACGCGTGCCGTCCCAGCGCGCGACGTTGGCCGCTCCGACCGTGTCACCCGCGCGGTCAAAACCGCCCGCGACGTACAGTTGGTTCGAGTACCAGAGCAGTCTGTTGGCCTGCCCCAATCCGTTCTGGAAATAATGCAGTCCGCCGCCAAGTTGCTTCCAGCTCGCGCCGTCAAACATGACAACGTTCGTCCCGGGGATGCCGCCGATTTGAGTAAAGATGCCCCCGACGTAAAGATTCGTGCCATCCGTGGCGAAATCATAGACATCGCGGTTGGCGCCGCCGCCCGGAACCGCGGCCCACGCGCTGCCGTTCCAGCGCGCGACGTTGGTGAAATGCAGCGAGGTGTTGGTAAAGGAGCCGCCCGCGTAGAGGTATCCGCCGTAAAATTGCAGCGCGCTGACGATTCCGTTGAAGGGATTACCCATCGCGTGCCATGCGCTGCCGTCCCAATAGGCGATGTTCGTCATCGACGTCGGTCCCGAATAAGAAAAAGTCCCGCCGGCGTAAACATTATTTCCCTGAAACTCGAGGCAATCCACGTAGCCGATGAGGTAGAAGCCGCTTCCGCCCAGCCCTTGCCCCAAGGCAAAATAATTGGTGCCGTCCCAGCCGATGATGTTCGTGGAATTGACGCTGGACGATCCGGAAAAGGCGCCGCCAAAATATAGGTTGTTGCCATGGCGTTTGGCGGTTTCAATCACTCCTTGAATTCCAATGCCGGACCAGTTCGTGCCGTCCCAGCGCGCCGTGTCAATCGCGGCCGGGTCATCGGCATTGGTGAAGATGCCGCCGACGTAGAGATAATTGTTGTCCGCCACCGCGCAAATGCCCGCCGCGCCACTGCCCAGCAAACCGCTGTTCAACTGGAACCAGTTGGTCCCGTCAAATCCGGCCGCGTAATTGGCCTTGGTGTTGCCCGCGGCCGTGAACATGCCGGTCACATAGACGTTGTTGCTGATGGCGGCAATGCCATACGCCAGGTAGTTCACGCCCGGCGGCCCAAATTGGTTGTCCCAGTGCTCGTCGCCCGGAACGCCAGCGATCAGCGAAAAGGGCGACAACATAAAGACGGCGCCGATTCCCATCAGGCCCAACGCAGCGATTCTTTTCATTTGGATCTCCGGTTGCTGATTGAACTTGCAGTATTTCCGACAAAATTTCGCCGCGCAAGCTGGAAGTCGGCCCTGAATTCCCGGATTTTACCGAGAGCGGACCTGCCTCCACACCGACCGGGCTCACAGGGAAAAAACCACACCGCGGTTCGCCAAAGATATTATTCCCACCAGATGCCGATCACGGGCCGAGCCTGGCGCGATAGAAGCGGCGCGGGTAGGCGGCGCTGTCGGGATCGGTGAAATCGTAAACGCCGGCGCTGTTGGTCAGAACCGGCGTCCAGGCGGCGAAGTTCGTGGTCGCTTGGATGATGTTGGTCAGGCCGATGAGGCCCAGCAACCGGACCTGGAACTGCCGGTTGGTCAACGCGGCCGGGTTGACCAGTTGCGGAATGTTGAAATTCATCTGCTCGTTCCAATGCGCCATGCCAAAGGATGCCTTGCCGCCCGCCAACCGCATCGATCCGGCGCCATACAAATCCGCATCGATGGCCGTCAGGCCAAATACCGTCCCGGAGATCCCGCTGCCGAAGGCCGACCAGTTGGTGCCGTCCCATCTCGCGATCCGGTTGGCCGACACGCCGCCGATGTTCGTGAACGTGCCGCCCGCATACAGGTTGTTGCTTGCGGTCGTCAGCGACCGGATGGTGCCGTTGCCGATGACACTACCGCCAACATCGGACCATTGCCGGCCGTCCCAGCGGGCAATCCGGTTGGCCGCGACTCCACCGGCGGTGGTGAAATCGCCGGCCGCATAGAGATTGGTCTCCACCGTCGCCAGCGCCACCGGATAATTGTTAAGCCCGGTGCCCATGATCCATCCGAAATTGGGATCAAACCGGATGATATTCAAGCAACCCGTGGTCACGAATGAAAGGTCATTCGGATCGAACTGGGAGAATCCCCGGATGTTGCCGCCGAGATAGACGTTGGTGTTCTGGATGGCGATGGCCGTATACCCGGTTGGATCATGATAGTTGACCGGCCAGGTGAAGAAGGTGTTGTTGGTGAAATTGCGCGCATTGTACCAGTTGGTGCCGTCCCAACGGCTGAAAAACGGCGAACCGTATGGCGAGGGGAATTGCGGCCCGCTGTAAGCAGTGCCGGCCGCGTAAAGCCCGTTGGTGCTCACCGCCAGCGCAAACACTGCGCCGCCCGGATCGCCCAATGAATTCCAATTCGTGCCGTCCCAACAGCCGATGTGATTCATCGAGACATTCCCGTCGGCGGTGCCGGTGAAATAACCGCCCGCATAGACCCGGTTGTTGGCAACTGCCAGAGCCACGACTTCGTTGTTCAAGCCCGGTCCGAGCGGCCACCAGTTCCGGCCGTCGAAACGGGCGATGAAACTGGCGTTGATGGTCCCGGCGTAATTGAAATTGCCGGCGGCATACAAATTGGTGCCGTCGTTGGCCAGGGCCGAAACGCTGGAAAAAAACAATCCCGAAACGGAATACAAGACGCCGTTCAGGCGGCCGGGGACCCCGTAGGTGCTCCACCGGGTGCCGTCCCAGGCGGCAATCTGATTCGCCCAGAGGTTTCCGGCCACGGTGAAACTGCCTCCCACGACCAACTGTGTGCCGGTTGAAACGGCGCGAACCCCGGCTCCGTTCAGATGACCGGCGGCCGACCAGTTGGCGCCGTCCCATACCGCAAAATTCGTCATCCCCAGCGGGCCCGAATTGGTGAAGAGGCCAGCCGCACAAACGGAACCATTCAGAACCGCCAGGCTTTCAACCCCGGCGCCGCGCAACCCGTTGCCGACCGCCGACCACGTGGCCCCGTCCCACCTGGCCATGTTGGTCGCCACCGTTGCTCCCGCCTGGGTGAAAGCGCCGCCCGCGTATAGATCGCTGCCTTTGAAGGCCAAGGCAAACACATTGCCGTTAACGCCGCCTCCGACCGCCGACCACGTGGTCCCGTCCCACGCCGCCAGATTGGTGATGGACTGGGCACCGGAATTGATGAATCCGCCGCCGGCATAGACCTTTCCGTTGTTTACCGCGATGGCCCGCACCGGCGGGGTGAGGGTGCCCGCGGTGCCCAATCCATCGCCCAGCGCATGCCAGGCGCTGCCATCCCAATAACCGATGTTGGTGGTGGTTACTCCACCGGCATTGGTATAGATGCCCCCCACGTAAAGATTGTTGCCATCCACCGCCAAGGTGTAGGCCAAGCCGGAAAATCCGACGCTGCTCCAGGTTGTCCCGTCCCATTTAGCCAACCCATTCGCGTACACGCCATTGACGTTGGTAAAACTGCCGGCGGCATAAAGCGCGTTCCCCACAAAGGCAAGGTCATTGACCTGCATCGAACTGGGTCCGTTGAGCTGCGGACCGGTGAATACGGCGGCGACAGTCCACTGTTTGCCGTCCCACACGTTGAGTGGCGTGTTGGTCCGGGCACCGGTCGGCACGGCGCCGGCGGCATAAACCAATGCATTGTTCACCGCGATGGCGAAGATATTGTTGGTCACCCCCGGCGCCCCGAATTGCGCATCCCAATGCTCATCGCCGGGCACAGCCCCGAATAGGGAATTCGACCAAAGGAACCCCGCTGTTGCCACCAGCAAGTTTCGCGTAAACGAGGAAATTAAAACACGGTCTTTCATAAGAATATTCTGACTCGACCAGGGAAAATGTTTTTCCCTCATGGTATCTGGATTATACCAGTTCGGCGGTTGGCAGGACAACGAGAAAAGAATCTCGAAACCCGTTCAATCCGGGTCTTTCTCGATGGTTAGAAAGCGCTATCATCTGTGCTCAAATCAATAAGTTATGCCTTGTTACAATTTCCGTTTCAAAATGTACTTCCCTGACGACGGGGAGCGGCATAAGGTCTGACAATCATGAACCCGATTCAGCCCATTCAACCGCCAGCGGCTCCCCGGGCGATCAACGTCGTCGAACCGGTCAGCCCGGCGCTGGAACACGTGAAGCGGATGCTGTTCCGTCCGTTCGACCTTGGCAAATGGTTCATCATCGGCTTTTGCGCCTGGCTGGCCTGCCTGGGCGAAGGCGGCGCCGGGTCCGGCGGTGGGAATTTCAACTTCGGGAATCATTCACACGGATCCGGACCGGATATCCGGCGTGCGCTCGAAGAGGCCAGGAACTATCTGTTGAACAACCTGGACTGGATCATACCCTTGGCCGCCCTGATCGTGCTACTGGCCATCGGGCTGGGACTGCTCTTCCTCTGGCTCAGCAGTCGGGGCAAGTTCATGTTTCTCCACTGCGTGGCGCTCAACCGGGCGGAAGTGGCCGAACCGTGGACCCGATTCGGCACCGAGGCCAACAGCTTGTTTCTGTTCCGACTCATCCTGGGCCTGATCGGCATGGTTCTGACCCTCCCCCTGCTGGGAATCATCGCGGTCATCATCATCCGCATGATTTATCATGGCGAACCGGACGTCGGCGGAATTCTGACGGCGATCGGGATTGCCCTGGGCTTCATTGCGGTGGCGATAGTGTTGGCGATCATCAAGAAACTTACGGAGGATTTTGTGGTGCCGATCATGTTCCTGCGACGATCCACCTGCCTGGCGGCCTGGCGGGAATTTTATCGCCTGCTCAGCGCTCATTTCTGGCAATTCGTGCTTTATCTTCTGTTCCAGATAGTCCTGGCTATGGCCATCGGCGCCTTGATCGTGATGGTAGTGCTCATCACCTGCTGCTGCGCAGGTTGCCTGATGGCGTTGCCGTATCTGGGCACAGTGTTGCTGCTGCCGGTGCTGGTGTTCAAGCGGGCTTACTCGCTCTATTTCTTCGCCCAGTTCGGCCCGGAATATGACGTGTTCCCGCCACCGCCGCCGGTTGCCTCCGCGCCCGCGCCAGGTTTGCCACCCATGCCGGTCGCGCCGCCGGCGAGGTAGCGCCCTGCCCGCACACCGGCATTTCAGCATGAGGTCAAAGCTCACCGCCCTTCTGATCATCGCTCTGCTGCCGGCCGGACCGAATCGTTCCGCCGCCGGCAACGACCAGACCGGCGTTTTCAACGTGCTCGACTTTGGCGTCCAGGGCGACGGACAGACCGATGACACGCGGGCGATTCAAAGGGCGGTGGACGCCTGCATCACCCATGGCGGCGGCCAGGTGTTGCTGCCAGGCGGAAAAGTGTACCGTTCCGGCGCCATCACCCTGGGCAGCGGCGTGGATTTTCATCTGGCCCGCGGCGCCATCCTGAAGGGCAGCGCCCGCTGGCAGGATTACGGCACGGCCGGCGCGCTGTTATTCGCCCGGGAAGCCACCAACCTGACCCTCTCCGGCGACGGCATTCTGGATGGCAACGACCGCGCCGTCTGGCAGCGACTGGCCGAGGAGACCGCCGGCGGCGACCTGAACAAGCCCGGTTGGTGGCCGCAAGCCTTCTGCGGCGTCTGGTGGCCGTTCGGACGAAAGGCAGACGACCGGACGCTGGCCCCCGGCCGGCCGATGCTGGCCATCCTGATCGGCTGCCAGCAGGTCCACATCCGCGACATGACCTTCCGCAACGCACCAAGCTGGACCCTCCACCCCGTCGGGTGCGAAGAGGTCGTGATTGATTCCATCAGCATCCGCAACGACTGGGATGTGGCGAACAACGACGGCATTGACCTCGACCATTGCCGCAACGTGCGCGTGGCCAACTGCCACATCGTCGCGGCCGACGACGGGATTGTCATCAAAAATACTCCCAACTTCGCCCGCTATGGCTGCAGTGAAAACATCACGGTCACCGGCTGCACGCTGTCATCGCGTAGCGCGGCTCTGAAGATCGATGAAGTTTACACGACGCCCGGCGTGCGCAACGTGGTGTTTGACGGGTGCGCCATTTTCCACAGCAATCGCGGGCTGTGCATCCAAAGCCGGGATATCGGCGACATCGAGAACGTCATTTTCGCGAATATCACCATCGAGACGCAGGTGCAGTCCAACAAATGGTGGGGTGCCGGTGAGCCGGTGCATGTCTCTCATTTCCCGCGCAACACGGACGCAACGCTCGGCCACGTCCGGCACATCCGGTTCAGCAACCTGCTGTGCCGGGGGGAAAGCGGCTTTTACCTGCGCGGCGGCGCGCAACAGCCGCTGGAAGACATCACGTTTGACAATGTGCGTTTGGAGGTGAGCAAAACGGGCGACGAGCGCGGCGGGTTTTATGACGACCGCCCGAAGGGGACGATGCCGAACGGCACATTCCTGGGTGTTTACACCAACGCCATTGCGGGCATCCACTGCGATTACATTCGCGGCCTGACCCTGCGCAACACGCAGGTGGTCTGGGGCGAGCCGGTGGCAGATTACTACGGCGCCGCCCTGGAATCACATCACATCGAGGATTTGAAGCTGGAGCAATTCACCGGCAAATCCGCCTGGCCGGGCAACATTCCGGACCGGATCGTGGACTGATTTCCCCCGTACAGTTCTGATGGCTGCGGCGCTGAACCTCGGGATCAAGATCGGCACCGAGTGCCGACGCTGTCATCACCACAACCCAATTGGGCCGTCACCCCTGCCTCGTGCCTGATGACAAGTACAGGCCGATGTGTTAAACCGTTTCGGACACCGGACCGGATGACCATGCCTGCGAATCTGACACCGGAATACGAAAAAGCCGAGCAACGTTACCGCGAGGCGTCGGACGACGCGGGGCGCCTGGCCGCGCTGCAGGAGATGCTCGCCACCGTCCCCAAACACAAGGGCACGGAAAAATTGCAGGCGGACATCAAACACCGCCTCAGCCAGCTACGCCGGGATCAGCAACGGGCCGGCCATACCGCCAAGGGACCGGATCCGTTTCACATTGCGCGCAGCGGCGCCGGCCAGGTCGTGCTCATCGGGCCGCCCAATACCGGCAAGAGCAGCCTGCTGGCGGCCGTCACCCATGCCCAACCTCACGTGGCGGATTATCCGTTCACCACCGTCGTGCCGCAGCCGGGCATGTGGACGATGGACGACGTGCCGATCGAATTGGTGGACACTCCGCCGTTCACCGCCGAGCACATGCCCGCCGGTCTGCTGGGCGCCATCCACAATGCGAACGTGGTGAGCGTAGTAGTGGAAGCCGGCGACAGCGCCCTCGACCAAGCGGAGATGGCGCTGGGCGTGCTGGCGGCGCGCGGACTGACCTTGCAGTCGGCGCCGCCGAATGAATTGGCGGCACCCAACGCCGGCGTCCGGCCGGGATTGATTGCGGTGAACAAGGCAGAGCTGGCGGCGGCCGGGACGGTCGAGGCGCTTCGGGGACGGTACCGTGGAGCTCTGGAAGTGCTGGCAGTCAGCGCCCGGACGGGCAATGGACTGGAGGATTGGTTTCGGCGGCTTTGGGCCTTGCTGGGGATGATCCGGGTGTATGCCAAGGAGCCGGGCCAGCCGCCGGATCGGCACAAGCCGTTCACGCTGCCGATCGGCGCCACCATCGCCGACCTGGCGCACCTGATTCATCGCGACCTGCCGGCGACGATGAAATTCGCGCGGCTCTGGGGACACGGCCGGTTCGATGGCCAGCAGGTGCATCGGACCGAAGTGCTGCGCGACCGGGACGTGGTGGAAATTCACGAATAATTGAGAATCGAAGCTTGATTCCCGGCGGCTCGATTCGCCCGGCGGATGCCGGTGGAGAACCGCTGCCCCCGGAAATTTTTCTTGTGCGGTTTTCCCGGCAGCGGGCATTACCTGATACAACGTGATGATGGATGACGCCACATTATTGAGCCAGTACGCCGCGGAACAGTCGGAAGCCGCGTTCGCGGAACTGACCCGGCGGCACCTAGACCTCGTCTATTCCGCTGCCTTGCGCCTGATGAACGGCGACGGGCATACCGCCCAGGACGTGACGCAGCAAGTCTTCACCGAAGTCGCGCGGCAGGCACCGCGGCTGGCGCGGCATCCGGCACTGGTCGGCTGGCTGTACACCACCACCCGGCTGATCGCGTTGCGGATGCAGCGGACCGGGCAAAGGCGCCGGGCGCGCGAACAGGAGGCTACCATGATGAATTCACTCCTCCACGATGACGACCCGCCGGCGGATTGGACCCAGCTCCGGCCGGCGCTCGAGGATGCCATGCACGAATTGGACGACAAGGATCGCCACGCTGTCCTGCTCCGATTCTTCCAAAACAAATCCCTGGCTGAAATAGGCGCCGCCCTGCATCTGACCGAGAACGCCGCGCGCATGCGGGTGGACCGCGCGCTGGACAAGCTGCGCGGCAAACTCGCCCGCCGCGGGATCACCACGACCGCGGCGGCGCTGGCCGTGGTCATTACCGCCAACGCCGTGCAGGCCGCGCCCGCCGGCCTGGCCGCCACGATTTCCGCCGCGGCCATCGCCGGCAACGCGGTGCAGGCTTCCACCTTGATGGCCGCAACCAAAACCATTCTTATGACGACCACGCAAAAAATCATTGTGGCCACCGCGCTCGCCGCGGCGGTCGGAACCGGAATTATTGCCATTCATCAAGGCGCAAAATTGCGCGGCCAGATCCAGACGCTCCAGGAGCAGCAGGCGCCGATGACAGCGCAGATCGCGCAATTGCAGTCGGAGCGTGAGCAGGCGACCAGCCAACTGGCCGCGTTGCGGGAGGAAAACGCGCGGTTGCGGGCCGGCTCGAACTCAACCGAGCTGCTGAAGTTGCGCGGCCAGGTGGGCACGCTCCGGCAGCAGGCGGCGGCGCATGACGCGGATGCCTCGCGCAGCGGCTTGGACAAGATGATGAGCGACCCGGCGATGAAAGAATACCTTCGCCATGCGCAAATGGAAAAGATCCGGTCCCTGTACGCCGATTTGTTCAAGGAACTGCAATTGACACCGGAGCAATCGGACAAGATTCTCAATTTGCTTTGCGACGTTGCCTCGAAAAGCCTGGCCAAATACATGGGCAAAGAGCCAGGGACCCAAGACCCGTCCGCCGAGGATTCCTCCGCGGAACTGGGCAGGCAGTTATGGGCGTTGCTGGGCAATGCGGGCGTGGCCCGATTCAAAGAATACAGCGACGAAATTCCGGCCCGGACCACCATCACCCTGTTGAACGGGCAACTGGGCGGAAGCCCGTTAACCGACGACCAAAGCGCCCAATTGCTTCAGGTGGTGAAAGCGGAGCCTTACAATCTGATGCATGGCATGACCGGCGCGCCCGATCCGGTATTCCTAGGGTCACAGGCGGACATCAACCAGTTTCTGCAACAGGTGGCCGATTGCAACCAGCGCATCCTGCAGCAGGCCACCGGCTTCCTGACGCCCGACCAGTTGGCCGCGCTCGACACTCTCCTAGCCAAATCCATCGAGACTAGAAAACTCCAGGCGGCGGCGCTGATTCAAAAGCACTGAGCCGGGCTGGCAGGCAAAGACCGTGGCGGACGTAATGCAGCCGACGGCGCAGCTTTTACACCCGCCCGATCACGGATAGACCAGCCGGAAGAAGACCGTGCCGCTGACCGAGTAGAGAGAAACGAACATTTGGTTGGTCCCATTTGAGCCGGAAACGGTGACCCAGTTTTGGCCAAGGCCGATGGCGAGAGAATTGGTTTGTGCTTCGAGCCGCCATCCCGTGTTGGTTGCCGGCCAGGAAAGTTGCAGTTGCCCGCCGGTGAAGCTGAAATCGAGCCGGGGCGGAACCGGGGAAACCGGCCGCGCGCTGGCGGGCGCGGAATCGGCACTTTCGCCAAATGCGTTGAGGGCGGACACCACATAGAAATAATTTGTCCCGTTCCCCGCCGTGGCGTCCAGAAAGTTGGTCGTGCCCGGGCTGGCGATAATGTCATACGCCCCCCCCTCTGTGGTGGAACGCCTGACATTGTAACCAGTCGCCCCCGGCGAGGCGGTCCAAGTCAACGTCACCTGCGCGTCGCCGGCTGTGGCGGTGAGGGCGACCGGGGCCGCAGCGGACGGCAGTTCGAGATTCACATAATCATACATCACGTAGGTGGAGGTGGAGGTCATCGCCCGGCGTTGGATCAGCGTGATGGTATTGGTCCCTGCCACGAACTTGCTGACGGGGATTGAGGTGTGATCGATGCCGTATTTGTCGTGGATGCCCTGGCGCATGAGGGAATTGGCTCCCGCGGGCACGCTGGGGTAGAAATCCCGGAACACGGCGCCGCTCCGGTTGGGATCATTCACGTAAACCTGGATGGCGGCGCTGTACGCGCCGGCCCAGACGGTGTTCAGCGTGGCGTTGCCGCCGGCCGGCACGCGGGGCAGATTGAATTGAATCGTCCAGACCCAGTTGTTGGAGACGTTGCCGACCCAGTAGGCGCTCTGGACATAGTTCCAGTCATTGGTCCAGTTGCTGGTGCCCACGGTGTAGAGCAAGGGATTGGAAAATTCGCCGGAGAAGCCCTGCCATAATCCCGGGATGCTGTACTCATCCCCGTGGCGGAATTCAGCCGCCGTCCGGTCCGGATATCCGATTTCCCAGAGCACATTGGAGCCCTGGTGCGGTACGGTCCAGGTGAGCGTGCCGAGATTGGTCACCGTGCCCGGGGCAAAGGTGTAGGGTCCGGCCCGGAATTCGCCAACCGAGCCGTTGGTGCCGGCACCGTAGGCGTACAATTGATAAGTGGCCGCGCCGCCGTAGGGCGAAAAAGTGGTCACCGGCGGCAGGGTAAACGTGCCGTCGGCCGCACACTGTGTCCAAAACTGGTAACCGTCCGATTGGAGCTGCCAGTTGTTTGTGGCGTTTTCGGTTCCGGTATCGGGCGCGGCCAGGCCCACCCACGCGCCTGCCGCATTTGCCTGCGGGCGGAAGGGGTCGCTGATGACGAGCCGGCCGGTAACGGTAGCCCGCTGATTTTTCGGCTGATAAAGGCTGCTGTTGGTCAGCCACGCGTAAGGCCAGGCCTGTTGCTCCGCGGCGGCCTGGTTCCTCGCGTCCTGCCAGCTGGCCGCGCCGTTCGACAAACTGTTGAAATAACAGAGCCACGGTCCGTAAATTTTATTGAAGTCGGCGTTGCTGCTGACGGTGAGGCCGGTGTTGCCGTAATGCGCAATGAGCGGCTCAAACAGGACCAGGCCGCCAATGCCGCCCGCATACTCACAGGCCGTCGGGCCGTTGTTCTGATAGTCGTGGCCGCCGGTAACAATCCACAGACCGATCGGGTTGACGTCGCTGGCCATGCCAAAGGTGTCCAATTTGGGATAATCCAGCGTGAAGGAGTACTTCCCGTTGGTGCTGCCATTAAACAGGCCGGTCGTGTACTGCACGACTTCCACGGGCAGACCAGGAACGGACGCGGTGTGATAGTTGTCCCAGAAATTCGGCTGCAGCCCGTTGCGTTTCTGCCGGACACCGTTCAGGATCAGGCCATATTTGACGCTGTCATCGAGGTATTGGTTTTCGCACAGGAAATTGGTGGTGTCATGAGCCGTGGGCCAGATGGCTTGGATGAAACTGATGTTCAAAACATTGGTGTAGGTGAAGCTCGAGGGATGCCGGACGACCAGATACACGTAGAGGCCGGTATTGCCCTGGCCCAGCACATAGTGCAACTCCACGTTCGCCGCAACCGCATGCAAGGCGGGATTGAAAGTCCGCTGATAACCCAGGTCGATGTTCGTGCTGGAGGCGGTCGTGCTCAGGTAGGCGGCGTCACCGTTGCCGTCGGGATACCAGTAATAATAAATCGCCGTGTGATTGCCAAAGTTGACCCCCGACTGGCTGACCATCTCCGTGCCATTGGCCTTGGGCGTGCCCGGCAGACCGGGCTTGAGGTACTTGATCGAGTCGACATTGCCGTTGGTGGCAATCAGGACGTGCAGTATGCCATTATCCAGGTAACGGTCCGTCCGGCTGCCAAACGCCTCCGTGCCGGTGGTCACTGGAGTCGTTACCAGGGGCGTGAAGCCGCCCGGGTTGTTCGCCAGCGTTGACCCGGCCAAACACGACAGCCACAACGCCGCCCCCAAAAGAATCCGCCGGGTAACCTGCCTGGTATAACGCTTCGGATAAGTCAACGCCGCGCACGCCGCCGGCACAAACCGTTTTCCAGAAAAAGTGAATAAATTCATGCGGTATCGCATGAAGATACAACAAGTCCTCAAGGCCTGCCATCCACAGAACTGGTGACGATGACCCAATGGGTATCGACACGCTAGCGGCCCGGCCCCGCTTTTGCCTCCTATAAAATTCCGTCCGGGCCGGAACCAAAGCTCGCTGTCGGCGTTTCATGGGATGAGCGGTTGGTGGCCGGCAATCCGTGAACCAGAACGTCATCCTCATAACCCGCCCGTCACCGGGTTCACACCGCTGAATGAAAGAACGTACACAATGAGAAAAACCGCCTCCCCTTCCCCGGCCGGTTTTACACTGGTGGAAATCATGATCGTCGTGGCCATCATCGGCCTGCTCGCAACGATCGCCATCCCGAATTACATGAATGTCCGCGCCAAAGCCCAGGCCAACGCCTGCATCCACAATCTGAGCCAGATCGATGCCAGCGCCTGTCAATTCGCGCTTGAGAACGGCAGAAAAAGCGGCGACGCCATCAATTATCCCAGCGACCTGACTCCCTACATCAAGCTCAACCGGGCGGGGAGCATCCCCGGTTGTCCGGCAGGTGGCGCTTACAGTGAAAATGCCGTGGGGGCTTCGCCGACCTGCTCGTTGGGAACCACGGTAGCCCCGGCCCATGTGCTGCCATAATCGGGACGGGCAAGGACCTCTTCCTGGGAGCGCCGGCATCTTGCCGGCGAGCGGGGACTGACCGCCGAAGCGTAACGCGCCGGCGAGAGGCCAGCGCTCCCGGGGACAAGGCAGGTGGATTCTTTTTGCTTGTTTGGCAAATTTCGCTTACGTCTGTTGCCATGTTCGAAAATATCATTCGGCGGATGCCACGGCCCCAGGACGCGCAACGCCTGAACACCCAGGAGTTACGTGATGCCTTTCACATCACCAACCTGTTCGCGCCGGGCGGGCTGCGCGGCACGTTCACCGACCTCGACCGGCTGGTGGTTGGGGGAATCATGCCAGGCGCGAAACCTGTCGAGCTGCCCAACCACAAGGAAACCGGCCGCGCGTTCTTCCTCGAAAGCCGCGAACTGGGCGCCATCAACGTGGGCGGGGCCGGGGCGGTACACGCCGACGGCCGGACATTTTCCCTGGACCGGCTGGATTGCGCTTATCTGCCGATGGGCACGAAGTCGGTCGCCTTCGAGAGCGCCGACGCGAAGAGCCCGGCGAAGTTCTATTTCCTGAGCTGTCCGGCACACGCGCCGCAGCCGGCCGCGATGATGAAGCCGAAGGACGCCGCACCGGTGGCGCTCGGGGCTCCGGCCACGGCGAACCAGCGGACCATCCATAAATACATCCACCCCGGCGGCATCCGCAGCTGCCAGTTGGTGATGGGGTTCACCGCGCTGGCGGAAGGAAGCGTCTGGAACTCCTTTCCGCCGCACACGCACTGGCGGCGGACGGAGATTTATTTCTACTTCGACCTCGGCGAAAACGTGCTGGTCCATTTCCTGGGGGAGCCCCAGCAGACGCGGCACCTGTTCCTGCACAACGAGGAGGTCGCCCTTTCGCCCAACTGGTCCATCCACTGCGGGTGCGGCACCGGCAGCTACAAATTCATCTGGGGGATGGCCGGCGAAAACCAAACGTTTGACGACATGGACGGGGTGAAGCCGGTGGATTTGCGATGATTATTCGGAGGGTGGAGCTCTGCGATGCCCTGACAGAAGAAGTATGGGGCTCGTGGAACTCGCCTTTCCAAACCAAAAAAACAATATGAGCACCAAACGTTTTGCCAACCAAGTCGCCGTTGTCACCGGCGCCAGCCGGGGTATCGGCCAGGCCATTGCCCTGGCTTTTGCGCGTGAAGGCGCTCACGCCGTCAGCATCGACATCGGCGACCAGTCGGACACCGCTGCCCGGGCCAAAGCTCTCGGCGCCGACTGCACCACGCTGACCGAGGACCTGGGCAAACTCACCCAGAAAGGCGCCGCCGACCTCATCGCCAAAATCATCAGCGCCGCCGGTCGCGTGGACGTGCTCGTGAACAACGCCGGCATCATCCGCCGCGCCCCGGTGGTGGACCATCCCGAAGCCGACTGGAACGCCGCCCTTCAAATCAACCTGACGGCGCCGTTTTTGCTGAGCCAGGCGGTCTGCAAATGGTGGCTGAGCGGCGGACGCGACAAATCCCCGGCGGACGCGCGGCTGAAAATCGTCAACATCGCCTCCATGCTCTCGTTCCAGGGCGGCATTCTGGTGCCCGGCTACACCGCCAGCAAAAGCGGCATTGCCGGCATTACCAAGGCATTTGCCAACGAGCTGGCCAAGGATCGCGTCAACGTCAACGCCATCGCCCCCGGCTACATCGCCACGGAAAATACCCGGCCGCTCCGCGAGGATCCCAAGCGCAACCAGGCCATCCTCGACCGCATCCCGGAAGGCCGCTGGGGCCAGCCGGAGGACATCGCGGCCTCCATCCTGTTTCTGGCCTCGAAGGACGCCGATTACCTGAACGGCACCATCATGAATGTGGACGGTGGCTGGCTGGCAAGGTGAGACATGATCAAGAAAACGGCTCGATCCCATTTGCTGATGTTTCTGGCCCTGACCTGCGCCACCCGGACCACCCCCGCCGCCCCGAACCGGACGTTTGACGGTGCCACGCCACTGCAATGGTCGGTCCGGCTGGCAGATTCAGAAATGGCGCGGCGCGGTGACAGCTTGGTTTGGAAACCCGAAGGCAAGGCCAAATGGGATTACACGGTGGGACTGTTCACATTTTCATTGCTCAGATTGGATGCGCAGGCGCATGATCCGCGTTACCTCAAGTTCGTCGAGGCTGCCGTCGGCTCCTTCATCACGACCAACGGCAACATACAAGGCTACAAGCCCGAGGAATACCAACTCGACGCCATTAATCCCGGCAAAACGGTGCTGGCGCTCTGGCAGATCACGCACGAGGAGCGTTACCAGAAAGCCGCGGCGCTGCTGCGCCGGCAACTGGACACCCAGCCGCGCACCGGCGATGGCGGGTTCTGGCACAAGCAGCGGTACCCGCACCAGATGTGGCTGGACGGCCTGTACATGGGCGCGCCGTTTTACGCCGAGTACGCGAGATTATTCAACGGGACAACGGCCGATTTCGATGATGTGGCGAAACAAATCCGGCTGATGAGCGCGCACGCGTATGACCCGGCGACGGGCCTGTTTTATCATGCCTGGGATGAGAGTCGCAAGCAGCCTTGGGCAATCCAGGCCACCGGCACCTCGTCCAATTTCTGGGGCCGGGCCGTCGGCTGGTACGCCATGGCGCTGGTGGACACGCTGGATTATTTCCCGACGAATCATCCGGCCCGGCCGGAAATCATCGCGACCTTCCAGAAGTTGGCCAAAGGCGTGGTGAAATGGCAGGACCCCAAAACCGGCCTCTGGTACCAGGTGCTGGATCAGGGGAATCGCCCGGGCGATTATTTGGAAGCAACCGCCTCGAGTATGTTCGTCTATGCCCTGGCCAAGGGAGTCAACCACGGTTATCTGCCCCGGGACTATGTGCCGGCGATTGAAAAGGGCTACCAAGGCATCATTGCCAAGCTGCTCAGGGATGACGGCAACGGCAGGTGGTCGCTCACCCAGTGTTGTTCGGTGGCCGGACTAGGTGGTTCGCCGAGTAACGGCCGCGCCCGCGACGGAAGCTTCGATTATTACATCAGCGAACCCATCGTAACCAACGATCTGAAGGGGGTCGGCCCGTTCATTCTCGCCGGCGTCGAACTGCAGCAGTTGCCCGGAGTGCATTAGTCAGCCTTGGTCCGGCGCGGACGCAATCACCTTCATGGCCTCGGCAGTCAGGGCGGTGATTTTCGCCCAAGCCTTCTCGTTGACCAGTTTGCGCTCGGCCATCCAGGAACCGCCGAGGGCGGCCACCTGCGGCACGGCAAGATAATTCGGCAGGGTCGCGGCATTGATGCCGCCGGTGGGCACAAATTGAACGCCGGTGTGGGCAAACGGGCCGGCCAAGGCCTTGAGCATGGCCACGCCGCCGGCGGCTTCTGCCGGGAAAAACTTCAAATGGTTCCAGCCCAGATCCAGCGCTCTTCCGACTTCCGTTGGCGTCATCACTCCCGGGAAAAATGGGATTTTGCTTTTGTGCGCGCTGGCGAGCACAGATTCATTCAGCCCGGGCGACACGCCGAATTGCGCGCCGGCATCCACGGCGCGTTGCACCTGTTCGGCGGACAGGAGCGTGCCGGCGCCGATGGCGACGGCCGGGAGACTCTGGCGGATGCGCGCGATTGAGTCGGCGGCGGTGCTCGTGCGGAAGGTGACTTCCATGACGCTCAAGCCGCCAGCGAGCAGGGCTTCGGCCAGCGGCACGGCGTCGTCCGGCCGGTCAATTACAGCCACGCAGATCAGGCGCTGTTTGAGGAAGGCTTCGGTATTCATACCTGCTTTGGTCAGGGTACACATTTCCCGCAATGAGTGAACTGGAAAATGCCGTCGCGGGCGGCGACCCGATGGTCCCGCTCCCCATCCTCGTAATCGCAAGGTCGAGGAGGAGGACGACGACGAGAACGAATTTCGGTTTTGAACGATTCGGGCCCTGCGTGTAATCTGCCGGCCGGACCATGAACTTTGTCTTCGAACACATCGCCGTTCCTGCCACCCATCCCGCCGCCTTGCGGGATTGGTATGTCGGGACATTGGGCGCCCGCGAGATTTTCAACAACGGCCAGAATCCGCCGACCTGCCTGCTGGCGCTGCCGGGCGGCGGGTGGCTGGAAATTTACGCCGCCGAAGCGCCGCTGGCGGACCGCAGCAACAACAAGCTGGCCGGCTGGCGGCACGTGGCCCTGCGGGTGGATTCCCTGGAGGCCGCGAAAGCCGAACTCGAAAGCCGGGGCGTGAAATTCGAAGAAGCCCCCCGGCCGGCGGCCGGCGGCGGCCGGGTTCTATTCTTCGCGGATGCCGAGGGCAACCTGTTGCACCTGGTCGAGCGGCCGGAGGATTTCAAGCTGTAAATTTTAAGTTTTCAGCGGTGAGCCCGAGTCGCCGCCTCAACTTAAAATTCAATATTAAAGACTGAAAATCTTTCTACTTCGCCCGCAGGAGGAGCACGGGCACGCTGACGTGATGCTGCACCTTGGTGGCGGTGGTGCCGAGAAACAGATCGGCCAAAAAACGGTGTCCGTGCGTGCTCATCGCCACCAGATCGCAGCCTTTTTCCCTGACCCACTTGACGATTTCCTTGACCGGATCGCCGTAGGCCAGCTCGGCTTCGGCGGGTATCCCGGCGGATTGAAATTCAGCGCGGACTTTGTCCAGATACGCCGTATCGTCGGTAATTTCCCGGCTGACCGCGTCGCGGCCATAAGTGCGCGCCGCCCAACCGTCCGCCACGTGCAGCAGCACGACGCGGCTGGCGGCCCATTGCGCGAGAGGCTTGACGTGTTCGATAATCGCCCGGTCGGTCGGGGTACTGTCCAGCGTCACGAGGATGGTTTTGTACATGGTCCGATCTCTGCGGTTAACCGCCGATGATGACCTGCCAGGCTTCTTTGAGCGAGTCCGGCAGTCCCCAGAGGTCCATCGCCGTGATCAGGATGGCGCTTCCCCAGCCGGCTAGCAAAAGAAATCCGCCGACTTTCCAGGAGCCCATGTATTTGCGGGAGCAGGTGAAATGGAGAAGCGGAAACATGGCCAAGGGAAGCTGCAAGGCCAGTACCACCTGGCTCAAGGTAAGCAAATCATTGACACTGCTGTTACCGCGGATCCCGATGATGATCACTGCTGGCACGATGGCCAGGGCACGGGTGATTAGCCGCCGCAACCAAGGTTTGATCCGCCACTGCATGAATCCCTCCATCACTACCTGCCCGGCCAGGGTGCCGGTGATCGTGCTGCTTTGGCCGCTCGCCAGCAGGGCGACCACAAACAAAGTGCTCGCCAGAGCGGTTCCCAGCAACGGAGCCAGCGTGAGGTAGGCGATGCGAATCCAATCGGAGTCGCCATGGAACGTGACGACCTCGCCGCCCGCCACGGTGACGCTGGTTTTGCCGTAGAACACCAGCGCGGCCAGCACCATGATGGCCGCATTGACGAAAAAGGCGACGCTCAAGGCGACGATGGAATCAATCGCGTTGAACCGGATGGCGCTGCGGATGGATGCTTCATCCTTCTGCAATTTACGGCTCTGGACCAAGGCCGAGTGGAGGTACAGGTTGTGGGGCATGACCGTTGCTCCCACGATACCGACCGCCACGTAGATCATTCCGGCCTGGCCCAACCCGGGGGTCACCAGGGCGCGCCCCATTTCCAGGAAATCGGGCCGGGTTTGCGGCAGAACAAAGATTTCGATGAAGTAACAAGCGCCGATGGTCATCACCAGCAACAACACGATTGCCTCAATGGTTCGCATCCCGAATCGTTGCAGGGCCAACAGCAGCATCACGTCCAGGCCGGTAATGATGACCGCCCAAAGCAACGGGATATGGAACATGAGGTTCAGCGCCACGGCACTGCCGAGCACTTCCGCCAGGTCGCAGGCGCCGATGGCTAATTCGCAGGACAACCAATTGGGCCAGCGCGTCCAGCGCGGGTACCAGTCGCGACAGCATTGCGCGAGATCTTTCCCGGTCACCACCCCCAGCCGGGCGGAAAGGACTTGCATGAAGATGGCCATCAGGCTGGCGAGGCCGACGACCCACAGCAGGCCGTATTTGAACTGCGCACCAGCCGCCAGGTCGGTGCCCCAGTTGCCGGGGTCCATATAGCCCACGCTCACGAGGATGGCAGGTCCGACAAAGGCCCGCCATTGCGGCCAGAACCCGGCCCGGGCCGGCGGGACCGCGACCGTCGCATGCACCTCCTCCAGCGACGGGTGGTTGGGGATCGAAATGGCGGCCGTTTGGGCTGCGCCCCGCCCCCCATCCTCCTCGTCGGACAGTTGTTGGCCGGTAGGCATATACTGTAGCCTTGGTTACACTTGAATGCCAGGGCTGTCAATCAATTTGTAGCCATGGTTACAAATTTAATCTGGACTTACCAAATGGCCGATGTTCTAATCGAGGAAATAATGCCTGCCTCTGTCCGCCCCAGCATCGGCCGCCCGCCGGTGGAGCCCGCGCGCGCCACCGCGCAGGCCGCGGAGAATTTCCGTCGGTCGCGCCACGACCGTGCCGGGGAGATCGCCCAGGACTACGTCGAAGCCATTGCCGACCTGAAGGCCGCCGTGGGCGAAGCGAGGGTCGTGGACCTGGCCCGGCGGCTCGGCGTGACGCACGTGACCGTCAACCGCACGCTGGGCCGTCTGCAGCGGGCCGGCTACGTGCATACCCGGCCTTACCGCGCGATTTTTCTCACTGACGCCGGCCGCAGGCTGGCGGAGGAATCCAAGCGACGGCATGAAACGGTCGTGGCGTTTTTGCGGTCCCTCGGGGTTTCCAAGAAGGCGGCGGAGCTTGATGCCGAAGGCATCGAACACCATGTCAGTCCGGAAACCCTGGCCGCATTCGTGCGGCGACTCGTGAGGCGTTGATGCGTCCGGCCGACATCCAGCTAATCGGCAATGAGCTCGCCATCAAGTGGGACGATGGCAGCGAGGATTTCATTCCCTTGGAGCAATTGCGGCGGAGCTGCCCCTGTGCCGGCTGCAAGGGCGAGGTGGACATTCTGGGCAACGTGTATCGCAATCCGGAACAGCCGTTGACCCCGAAAGCCTTTGAACTGATGCGCCTCGAACGGGTGGGCGGATATGCCATCCAGCCAGTGTGGGCCGACGGACATTCCTCAGGTATTTACGCCTTTGATTACTTGAAACGGGTTGCGGGGGCGCCTCCCGCCCACTGAAACCAAAACGGCATCGTGCTTCCGGCGCCGGCGCTTCCCTTCCCGACTACGGCGGTCGAATCGAATCACGCACCAGCGCCCAACTGCAGCCGGGTATCCGATTCCAAAATGCCTTTCAGATTCGCCCAGTTCGCTTCGTTCATGTCATTGAACGCATTCAGATAAACCGCCACCACTTCGGGCGGGTACTTTGCCAGGAGCACATCGACCGCCGACTTCAATTTGGCGTCGTCCATGCCCGGAGGCAGCGAATCCACCACTCCTTTTTCGTTTTTAATTTCCAGGGCATTTAAGAAATCCTCCAGCATGGCCTCGTATTTCTTCAGGAGCCACGCGCGAATGAGCCCTCCCGCCGCAGTTTCCAAGGCGGGGCGCGACAGGGTGGCCACCATCAGCGCGTGCCGCTGCGGGCGGGGCTGGCGTTCGAGGAACACCGGGCGCAAATGGCGCGCCTGCGCTACGGCCCCCAGCGTGGCGCGGTAGGTCGGCTTGTCGGATTCGAAGGTGAAGGTGACGATGTCGTTGGCCAGGCCGGGTGACATGAAACCGAAAAGTTCGTGGGAAGTTAGCATGGTTGGGATTTAAGTTGGCGGGTGCGGTCAGAAAATGGTCGTCACGGATATTTTACCTTTTTTTGCCAGCGCTTCACAAGCTTCGCGTTCCAGCAGCAAGGTCTTGCCGGCTTCCAGCGCCAGCACAGAAATGCCCGCCCGGGCGCAGGTTTCCAGCGTCTGCGAGCCAATGCAGGGAATGTCGAAGCGCATGTCATGCCTCGCCTTGGCCACTTTCACGGCGGTTGCGCCACCCGTCTTGCCGGCCAGCGCGCCCCCGCGTTCCAGGCACCGGTCAGTGCCTTCAAAGCCTTCCACAGCGAGCACCGTGCCGTTTTTGACCACCGCGATTTGGCCGATGTCGAGGCGCGAAATCTCCTTGGCAATGCGAAAACCGAATTCGACATCCGCGCGTTGTTCGCTGGTCAGTTTGGAACCGAGTTGAAAACCGGCGCCGGGCATCAACGGTTTCAACCACGGCGTGGCTTCGACCAATTCAATGCCGTCCTTCTGTAACTCATCCGCGACTGCGCCGAAAATCGTATGGGCATTCCTCTCTTTCAATCGGAACAGGACCGACATCGCGCGCAAATCCGGCCGGACATCAAAAAGGTGCTTCGGCGCAATCTGGCCCACCATGACGCACTGCTTGACACCGCGGTCGACAAACGCGGCGATCATCTTGGAAAGCTGGCCGACCTTGAGCCAGACGATGTCATCCACGAGCGCTGCCAGCGCCGGATCGGTTTCATTCGCCACCCCGACAGCCACCAGCCGTTGGACGCCGGCCGCGCGCGCCTGCCGGGCGAATTCCAGCGGCAGCGAGCGGTTGCCGGCAATGATGCCGAGGGGGGCGGGCATGTCGTCCATCGTCATTAGCAGCATGAAGAATTCCGCCACAAGAAACAAGACGGAAGCGTAACAAAGCTCGGGCTTGATACTCCATTTTTTATCGGCCGGTCCCCTGTCCCAGTCCGGTACAAAGCGTCCTGTTCCATACAACCGTTGGAGCCTGCACATCGCACCAACCACCTCCGCGAGACGGCTGGCGGCCCCGGCTATCAACGCGGAAAATGGCGTGCAAGTTGCTGTAATTTGCACGATGTCCTCAATTGAAAACATCTATAAAAAAATGGCGGAGTCGGCTGCCAGTGCCGGCGCTTCCCATGAGAGCGCCCACCTGTTTGACCCGGCCCGGCATATCCCGCCCGTGGTGGCGCACGAACTGAACAACATCATTGCGATCATCCGCGGTTACGCCGATCGCTTGTTGGCCAAGCACAGCCAGGATCCCGCACTCGAACCGCATCTCACGCTCATTTCCGATGCGGCCCGGCGCGCCGGACTTATCGTGCGCGAAGCCATGGCGCCCCAGCCCGCGCCGGCAACCCGGGCGAACCCGCCCCCGTCTCCAGCGTCCGCCACCTGAGCTCCGCCGACCCGCCCTTCGAGAATCCGGTTGCTCCATCACCAAGACCCGCCACGAGTCGTCCGCTGCGCCGCCGGGATTGACCGGCGATTCGCTTTGACGCTTTGCCTCCCATCGCGTAGGGTTAGGATTCTGTTTTTAACGTGTGATCCAGGTTTATTGTGAATTTTTTAAAGTGGATTTTTGGGTCCAAGAACGACCGTGAACTGAAGCGGCTGTGGCCCCTCGTCCGCCGCATCAATGAGATTGAGGCCGGTTTGCAGCCCCTTTCCGACGACGAATTGCGGCAGAAAACCGCCGCTTGGAAGGCCCAACTGTCGCCCCTTCAGGACAACGCCGAGCTGGCGCGGGTCCTCAACGAAATCCTGCCCGAAGCGTTCGCGGTCGTCAAAAACGCCTGCCGCCGCCTGACCGACCGCAAGACCGAAATCGTCGTGCGCGAGCATCCCTTGCTCTGGGAGATGATTCCCTTCGACGTACAGCTTATCGGCGGCATGGGCCTGCACATGGGCAAGATCGCCGAAATGGCCACCGGCGAAGGCAAAACCCTCGTCGCCACCCTGCCCGTTTATCTCAATGCGCTCTCCGGCCGGGGCGTGCACGTCGTCACCGTGAACGATTACCTCGCCGCCCGCGACTCCGAATGGATGGGGGCCATTTATAAATTCCTGGGCCTCACGATTGGTTGCATCCTGCACGACCAGCCTCCCCGGGTCCGGCGCGAGCAATATAATTGCGACATCACCTACGGGACCAACGCCGAGTTCGGCTTCGATTACCTCCGCGACAACGGCATGGCCGCGCGCAAGGAGGAACAGGTCCAGCGCGGCCACTACTTTGCCATCGTGGATGAGGTGGACTCAATCCTGATTGATGAAGCCCGCACGCCGCTCATCATCAGCGGCCCGTCCATGCACACCTACGACGAGCAATACGCGCAATGGAAGCCGACGGTTGAATCGCTGGTCCGCGCCCAGGAACGGTTGTGCGGCCGTTTTCTGTCCGAGGCGGAAGGACTCATAGCAAAGCTGCATCCCACCGACGGCTCCAACGTGCAGGAAGCCGAGGCGCTCGAACGGGAAATCGGCCTGCTGCTCTTCCGGGTCAAGACCGGCCAGCCCAAGTCGGAAAGCCTGATGAAACTGCTGGAAGACCCGGAAAACCTCCGGCTGATGAACCAGGCCGAGCTGGAACTGCACAAGGATCAGAAGAAGATCGAACTTTATAGGGAAAAAGAGGAATTGCTGTTCGCCATTGACGAAAAGAGCTTTGAAGCCGACCTCACCGAAAAAGGCCGCAATTTCATCAGCCCCAAGGACCCGGACGCCTTTGTGCTGCCCGACCTCACGACGCTGTTGCACGAAATTGATGTCGGACCGGAAACCGACGCGCGCCAGCGGATGGAAGCGAAAACGAAGCTGCAGCAGGACTTCGAAACCAAGGCGCAAAAAATCCACGCCATCTCGCAACTGCTCAAGGCGTACAGCCTTTACCAGCTCGACGTGGAATATGTGGTGCAGGAGAACAAGGTCATCATCGTGGACCAGCATACCGGCCGCCTCATGCCCGGCCGCCGGTGGAGCGACGGATTGCACCAGGCCGTGGAAGCCAAGGAAGGAGTCGAGATCGAGCGTGAAACTCAGACGCTGGCCACCATCACCATTCAAAATTATTTCCGCCTATACCACAAACTGGCTGGCATGACCGGCACAGCGGAAACGGAGGCCTCCGAATTTTTCGACATCTACAAGCTCGGCGTGCTCGTCATCCCGACGAACCGCCCCATCGCCCGCAAGGACGCCAACGACTCGGTTTACAAGACCAAGCGCGAAAAATTCACCGCCGTCCTCAACGAAATCAAACAAATCCACGGCCAGGGCCGGCCCATCCTCGTCGGCACCATTTCGGTCGAAGTCAGCGAACAACTCTCCCGGATGCTCAAGCGCGAAGGCATCATCCATTCGGTGCTGAATGCGAAATATCACCAGCAGGAGGCCGAAATCGTGTCCCGCGCCGGACAGCGCGGGGCGGTGACCATTGCCACCAACATGGCCGGCCGCGGCACGGACATCAAACTCGGCGCCGGCGTGCCCGACCTCGGCGGCCTGCACGTCATGGGTACGGAACGGCATGAGGCGCGCCGCATTGACCGCCAGTTGCGCGGCCGTTGCGCGCGCCAGGGCGACCCCGGCTCCTCGCACTTCTTCATCTCGCTTGAGGATGACTTGATGCGACTGTTTGGCTCCGATCGCATCGGAAAATTAATGGAGCGGGTGGGCTTCAACGAAGGCGACGAGTTAACCCATCCCTGGCTGAACCGCTCCATCCAGAGCGCGCAGAAAAAGGTCGAACAGCACAACTTCCAGATCCGCAAACGCACGCTCGAGTTCGACGACGTAATGAACAAGCAGCGCGAAGTCATTTACGGCTTCCGCAACGAGATCATCCATGGGGAAGACGTCCGCGACCGGCTGATGGACATCATGGAGGAGGTCGTGGTGGACAAGGTCGCGCAACTCACGACGGCTGATGCGGACACGCATGAATGGAAGGTGCGCCAACTGGCCGACTGGGTGAACCTGAATTTCCCCATCGGCCTGCCGGAACCGGAGATTCTCAAGGCCGCCGATTCAGGCAAGGAACATCCCGTGGCCGGCTCGCTGTTCGACGGGCTCAGCCCGGCGCAATTCGCCGTATGCAATTTCATTTCCGAAAGGGTCCGCAATGCCTACGACGTCAAAATCAGCTTTGAAAATCCGGACGCGCTCAAGGAAGTGGAGCGTTTCACAATTTTAAGCGCCATCGACCGGCTGTGGCAGGAACATCTTTATGAGATGGACAGCCTGCGTTACAGCATCGGCCTGCGCGGCTACGGCCAGCGCGATCCGCTCATTGAATACAAGGCCGAGGCGTTCAAGATTTTCGACGAGCTGATGGTCAACGTGAAGACCGAGATCTGCCACAACATCTTCCGCAGCGCGTCGAGCATGCTGGCCTTTGAAAACTTCCTGAAGAACATACCCCAGCAGACCCAGCATCAGCAAGCGAGCGCCTTTGGCGGCGGCGCGGCAGATCCGTCGGGCAAAAAGGCCAGCGACGTTGTCAGCGAAGCGGCGGCGGCCGCGGAAAAGGCCAAGCCGGTCCGGACCGGTCCGAAAGTCGGTCGCAACGACCCGTGCCCCTGCGGGAGCGGCAAGAAATACAAGCACTGCTGCGGACGGTAAGCCGGCTTCATCCCCAAAATAAAACTTGCTGACGGCACGACAGTTGCTACTTTGCCGTTGCCGTGTCTTTCACAAAGGAACATCGGAGGCTGTACGGCAAATTGCCGTTCGCCCTTTTGCTGATTGGCTTGGTGTTGTTTCTGAACGCGATGGCAGCGGCCCCGGCGCTGCATGAACTGATTCACCACGACGCGGGCAAGGCGGATCATCAATGCGCCGTTACCTTGTTCGCGCACGGAAAAGTAGATGCAGCCGCGCCGGCCATTCCCGTTGTTGCACCCTCGGTCATCAGCGAAGCCGCCCCGCACCAGGCAT